>Ga0315285_10000008_pt1 | contig 272612 bp, 293 predicted proteins | sample YL17G09_36_MG_FD_203698 | JGI IMG/M metagenome (GOLD analysis project Ga0315285, IMG submission 203698) | Sediment microbial communities from Yellowstone Lake, YNP, Wyoming, USA - YL17G09_36 | ecosystem: Environmental > Aquatic > Freshwater > Lake > Sediment | place: USA: Wyoming | collected... | reverse complement strand
AGGCTCGTCACCTTGTGGCTCATCGCATCCAGGATTTTCTATGTTACATACTTCACCTTTCATGGCCATGACTATTTCAACATGATCCAATGAATCCCTTGTAATCATGAATGCAGATGATGATATTGCTACAAACATCAAAGAAATCATAAATGCTATCAAAATGTACTTTTTCATGATAAAATCTTCTCCAAAACGTTTGCCATCTCAACAATGAAGCTTGCTGCCGGATCCGAAAATTTGGTAGGATCAAACTTTGTTGCATAAGTGGTAATAGGTATTTGAGGAAAATTCTTTGAATAAAAATAATCATACAAAAAAGCATAACCATAAAGAAAAGCTATTACAATAACTACAGATAGCGTAATAATAATTGTTGTTTTTTGCCACGTCTCAAGATTATGCCACTTCATATATTTAATTTAGAAATCCTGATTTATAAATTTAGAAAATTATCGAACGATTTCTCTGTAACGCTGCTACTCGTACTCACGCCATGTACAACCACACTTCGAACGCTCACTAATTTACCTATTTTGATAGATTTTCTAAGTAGGCTAATAAACAACGATTCATCGATGAGTATTGGTAGGGTATCGATGAGTATTGATTTGGCAATTATAAATCTAAAGTCAAACACTCCAAATATAGTATAACCCTATTAAAATGAATATAACTGCGACAACATATCGTGTATATTTCTCAAATGTCTGCACCTTATGCATAACTTTTCCTATTTTAGAAACGCTATAAGCAAGGATAAAGGAGATTATGATTACAGGCAAGCCAGTTGCAAATGCGAATACGGACGGAATCAACAAGCCGTCTGAAAATTTTAATGAAAGAGGGATGAGCATTCCAAAAAACAAAACACCGCTGATAGGACAAAATGTTAATGCAAAAATAACCCCCAGCAAAAAGCTACCTAAATATCCTTTTTCTGACAATTTCTCTTTTATTTTATCAAGCTTGGAACTTCCTTTAAAGGAAGGCAACCTGATAACATTTAACATCACCAATCCGACAAAAACTAACAAGGGACCCAATATTTTTTCTCCATAATTTTGCAAGAACAGAGAAATTGCTTGGATGCTTACGCCGATATAGACAATTAAACTTGCCAGTGAAACATATGCAAACATCCTCCCAAGAGTGTAAACAAAACTGGTAATCAAAGTACTTTTGCCGTTATTGATTTTTTTAGAAATATAGGCGATTGCGGTTATGTTTGTAGCAAGCGGACATGGACTTATTGCAGTCATTAGGCCGATGAAAAATGCGGCTATTAAAGGGATGTTGCTTGTTCCCATGGCTTCCATGAAAGGCATTATATCTATCAACTAAAATCGCCTACTAATCTCTTTTCTATAATCCCTTTAAGATAGCTCATATATTCATCCTTATCGTTTATCTTATACCATACGTTCACATTCTGCTCAGGGTGAAAACCATTATCATCATAGACTCCTATCCACAAGGATGCACTGTTTACACCATATCTCGTAACGAGTTCCCTGTTCTCCGGAAGCTCGCCGTTGACATGTGCGAAAGAAACTTTCCCAGACTTTAACTCCTCAGAAAAATAAGTGTTGACTGTTTCCTCTGCAAGGCTTCCTACAGCTATACAGGAATCGCATTGGTGCGTTCCGTGGAAGTGTATTATCTCCACCTTTTCAACGCTTGATGATGCGTTCGTATAAGCAGTAGAATTTTTGCTCTCGCTAACTTTTTGGTCGTTGTTAACACAGCCTGAAATTAGAATAATTGAAAAAATAACGCTAAGAATAATAAATTTGGTAAAAAGTTTCATCACATCACTCTTTTCATTTCAGCCATTTTTCTATTTCTTTAACTTCAGGTATCCTTCCCGAACTTTTTATTTCGCCATCAATTGCTATTGCCGGAGTTGTCATGACACCGTATTCAATTATCTTGTCTATATCAGTCACTTTAATTATGTCTGCCTTTATTTTCATTTCTTCAGCAGCCTTTTTCGCATTCTCCTCCAATTTCTTGCATTTTGAACAGCCTGAACCCAATATTTCTATTTTCATTTTGTTTCACCCCTTCCTCTATCCTGAATGCCTAATATCACCAAATCTTCCTCTGCCTTTATGCCCCTTATCTCATCTTTTTTAATATAAATACTCTGATTTTTTGTTAATATGTGCTCTCCATTGATATCTGTAAAAGTTCCCTTTCCTTCGAGGACACTCAATAACACGCCATAATCTTCTGGATGAGGCGGAAGTTCAACTCCTTTTTTTAGACATATCAGTGCGGCGTGAAAGCCTTTTGCATTCAGAAAATGCCTCTTGATAGGCTTTTCCGACGAGAAAACGACCTTCTCGCTTAAATCATACGTCTTCATTCTATTCACCTCCAAAAAATTTCAAGATTTCATTCATGACTTTTTCAACATCCTCTTCAGTATAATCTAATGGTTTTCCTTTCTGAAAACCTAAATCTTCAACCAAATTTATATAATTATCGATTTTGAAACCAGAGTCCTCTACAATTTTCTTTGCACATTTCAATGGGCAACCATCTGCAACAACTATTTTTTCCGCTTCCTTTGTTTTATCCATTACCAACTTGCTTTTGGTGGCCAGAGCAGCTAAACAAAATATATTTGCCTTTTCCATTCCTATCTTTTCTACAGCTTTTAATCCTGCTATTCCAGTCAATCTTCCTGTGTTTGACAGACAACCAAAACAGACAAACAACGCTTTCATATAATCACCCCACAAAAAATCCGTATATCAACCCCGATATAGTGCAAAATATTGTTATCAACAAGGCATACATCAGAGTCCTCTTTGTTCCCATTATCTTTCTTACAACAAGTATGCTCGGCAATGATATCACCGGATCAGCCAATAGATAAGCAAGCAGAGGTCCTTTGGCCATTCCAAGACCTAAGAACATTTTTGCCATAGGAACTTCTACCAAAGTCGGAAAATACATAAATACTCCGAACAAAACAGCAGCCAAGTTAGCAAAGACTGTATTGCTACCAACATAGTCAGCCAAAAAATTCTCAGGCATTAATGAAGTCAGTACTCCCGCCACAAAAATACCAATCAAAAGCAATGGAAATATTTTCTTGAAAAACATCCAAGTTTCTCTCAACCAGCTTTTAATTTCCTCTTTCTTGAAGCTAATTTTAAGCTGTATTAGTAAAAACGCAATTAAACCGATTAATGACAATGATTTTATTACATCTTCTATCTTTGAAGCTCCTATTAACAAAATAGCAAACAATGTAGCAAAGAATATGAACAGATGATAATGTATAAATCCATCTATAATTTTTCTATTAAAAGGTTTGCCTATTCCATCCAGCTTTCTCTCCTGTTCCTTAACAAGTGAAGATACTAATTTTTTATCTTCGGTATCCTCGTCCTTAAACATTCTAGATATTATTATTCCTATCAATATTGCAAATGTAACTGAGAGTATTATCCTTGAAACAGCGAATTCCCAACCCAGAACACTTCCTGTTAGGACTATTGCCAGTATGTTAGTGGCAGGAGCAGTATAAAGAAAAGCTATGGCAGGTCCTATGCCAGCACCTTTTTTCTTAATTCCGGCAAACAGTGGCAGTATTGTGCATGAACAGACAGCCAGCAATAATCCAGCCATTACTGATAACGGATAAGCTTTGTATTTAGGAACATTTCTTCCAAGGTATTTCGTTATTTTTTCCTTGGGAAGCAAAGCAGACATCGCACCGGCTATGAAGAACGCTGGAACCAAGCATGTTAGCACGTGAGCTCCCAAATAGTCTATCAAAGCATATATTCCTGAGCTAAGTGCTTTCAAAACAATATCGTAAACCATTTTATTCATCTCTTTATACAACAAGTTTTTTTCAAGATTTTTCCTTTTGCATATCCTAAAGCCTTGAAAACATCACAAATTCTATAATCTTTAATCTTGTAAAAAATTCGTTTTCCTTCTCTTCTTGACTCGACTATGCCCAAGTTTTCCAATTTTCCCAACTGAATCGAAACAGTTGATTGGGTCCTTTTTACATGCGGAAAAATCTGGCACACGCATTTCTCTCCATCCAGCAAAAATTCCAATATCTTTAATCTTGTCTCATCCGACAATGCTTTTAATATTTTAACTGCTTCTTCCATTCAATCACATTTAACCGAACATTAATAGTTCGGGTTTAAGGATAAGTAAAATCCCTATTATGAGCATTATTATGCCTCCAATTAAATGGGATATTCTGCCATACTTGCTTGAAACTCCAGTGAGTTGCAGAGTAATCATCGCTGCAAAAAACACAAACAGATCATCTAGCATGAATATGAAAATATAAAGAGCAAGATATGAATAATACTGCCATAATGGAATATCAGACAATGTCAATATCTGGGTATATACTGCTGGCAATCCAGCTGAGCATATCAACTCAACCAAATTAACTGCAAATGCTAAGATTACAAGTCCTGCTAAAGCAAGCAAAAAATGCCTTTCCTGAATAATCTTCTTTATTTTTTCAAAGATTCGCTGCCTTTTTTCCTCGCCTGTAACCTTGCAACTTCCAGTTGGATTGGTGATAAATTCTTTTAAGTTATAGTAACCTGCCCACAAAGCGACCAAAGCGATTACAATTCTAACCCAGAATACAAACCCTAAGAATAAAAACAGGTTAAGCCAGGCAGCCATGAAAAGAAAATAAACAAAAGCTGATGATGCGATAAATACTATTCCGAATATCCACATCTTCTTTCTATTTTTCATGCCAAACAGCATGGATATTAAAAATAACAAGACCCACATTGCACAGGGATTGAATCCATCAAGTGCAGCGATAATTACTGTCAGAACAGGTAAGGAAATATTTTTGGTTTCTATTTCTCCAAGAAGAGGCAGGTTGATTTTTTCAGGTGCGGTTATTTCGCTTTTTGGCTGCGGGTTGGGTGTTACAGAAGTAGTCAGACTTCCAACAATGTCAGGACAGGCATTCTTTAATGCACATTGAACTGCTTCTTCTATTGACTTTCCTGTTGTCTCTTCATTATACCAACCTATAAAATACTGCTTTCCGATAACAGTAAAAGGCACTCCAGAAACATCGACATTCAACTCTCTACCAACTCTTGCCAGCAAATCAGCATTCTCTTTGCTTTTTGTGACCTCTAAGCTATGCACTTCCAAATTACTATATTTCTGTTTCAAACTTTCCAGAAAAGGTTTTTCATTAGCACAGTGTGGACAGCCCTCAGCCCAGAAAAAATAAACATTAACTTTATCAGAAACGTTCTCCTGTGCCAGAACAGAATTGCTTATCAAAGACAATAAAATAATTAATAGAAACAAGCTAGCTATTATTTTCATATCAACTTTACCTTTCCTTGTTTTCTTCTATTATTTTCAGCAAATCTTTCTTTGATACCTCTCCATGAAGCCTTAGAAATTCCTCTCCATTCTTGTCAAGGAAAACAAATGTTGGAAGATTCTTATCAATTTTCCATTTTTCAACCATTTCTTTATCCTTGTCAAAATCATAGTATTCATTTTTCAACCAAGAATTCTCCTTTTCGATCTCCTGCCATCTTGGTCTCATGACCAGACATCCGGAGCACCAAACCGCACCAAACTTTAATACTTTCATCACATCACCTATTTACATATTGATGTTTATCAATATATATAAATCTTTTTATTTCAATAAAGAAAATAAAAGAGCAGAAAATATAAATTGAATCACGGATTTTCTCACTGTGTTTTTCACAGGTGTTAACACAGTGATTTTAGAATCAAGCGATTTGGCTGTTAGCTGTCGTAAAACGATTAATCTGAAAGGCTGGAAACTACTCGTACTCACGCCATACATGACTACACTTTGTGCATCTAAAGAACCTTGTTGGAGGTTCGTCAGCAGCTCTCATTTGCTGCATCCACCAATAAGCTTCCCTGTTTTCACATTTTGGACAAGGCGTACTAGTTTTTGGTAAGACATCAATTTTAGATTTCTCATCAAGTACGATTATTTTACTTTTTATATTCTCTGAAAAGACGCTAATCTTAAATTTCTTTTCTTTAGGCGTTCTCTTTTTTCCACATTGTCTACACATAAGAAAGATTCGAGCTCCAGATTTTTTAGGGATCATTAATCCACCACATTTTTCGCAGAATTCCATCTTTACACCTAGTTTTTTACTCAAAGAATTTCTCGTTGAGAATATTTAAAACTATGGTATCCCGGTAATCTGAGTAAATAGTATCTTAACCCAGCCTAGAAGAGGGATCTTAAATATGGCTTTACCGTGGATTTTTACTTTATTGAAAGAGTCTGGAGAAGCATTGTTGTCTCCTTTCGTAGAAACAGAGCCATCAATAATAGAATATACTCTATGAATTATGGGAAACTTTCTAATATCGGTGCTGAATATGATTATATCGCCAATTTTGACATCATTTATGTTTGCAACAACTATCATATCCCCAACTTCTAAGCCATCCTTAAATGTAAATGATTTGAACTCTTCCTTAGAAATGTTTTTTAATTCATACCAACCTCCACAAAGCTTCCAATAATCATCAAAATTAGTCGGACTATATCCGTTCACGTCTTTCCCGCAAACTTCATCAGGTCTTAGGTTGCAATTCTGCCACCAGTTGTTGTAGGTGTTATGTTCCATGCTACAAGAATAGACAGCAACCACAGGAGTATCAGTGTTTAGAGTATATCCTAAAAAAAGATTGAAAGAGTAAGCTATTATGAACCCTAAAAAAAGGTAAACAATTGTTCCAAACCAACCTTCTGTATATTTATCCCATTTTTTCTTTATTTTTTTAAACATCAAGCCCTACCTACTGACTCTCCTAAAACAAAACCATTAGCAATCAAATGAGCAGCTCTCAAAGGTTCTGGTATTAAACTCATGGTTGAAGTTGTTTTTATAATTTCTTCTACATCATCTTTTTTAATTCCATAGGATTGGAAATATATCCTTTTATTCTTTACGCTCATTGAATATATAGGACCAGCATCCTTCACGGCTTTAAGCCTTTTTTCAGGATTTGACATATTTTTTAAGGTCTCTATGAACTTTTCAAGGTTGGGCTTTTCTCTATTTATCACTATGACAGGCAGGCCAGTCTTATCATAAATCTCCTTTATATTAACTGTGTTAAATCCTGCAACAGTTATACCGTCAAGCATTACAACTCTAAGGTCCTTATGCCTAGTTTTTAATATTTTTTCAATTATTTTCTCTGTTGCATCTTCTCCATCTATCTCTACTTCCGTCTTTAGCAAGCCATCTAAGAACTGTCCACCCCTAAAAATGACGCCTATAAGAATGTCTTTGCCTTTAGACTTGAATTCAAAGGGTCCATCGTCCCAAGCAAGAATCCTAATCTCCTTCTTTATAGATCTAAACTGCATTATAGAAGTTTTGTTTGATTATTTAAATTATTTCTCTAAAGCTCTTTTAAATTCTTCCTTAAACTCATCACACTGCTCTTCTATAGAAGTGGCTGCTTTGTCTAAGAGCTTTGAGGGGTTCGAGCCCATTATGACTATTTTTGGGTTTTCTGTGAATGGATGCTCCCTGATTGCTGATGCCTCTCCACCTTCTTTCCAGACTTGAGTTGCTAATAATTGAGGAAAGGTTTCAGATTCATCTTCAAACTCTATTTTCGTCATTTCTTTACTTTCTTCAAGAACCTTAGTATTCATAAAATCAGTATTCTTTTGACATTTATATAAAGTTTTCTATTTCATCGTAATTCAAAATTGGTTTCTTGAATTCTGTTCTGTTCTCTATGGCTATTCTTGGGCACGCGGTGTTGATGTAGCAGTCTAAGTCTAATCCTTCTAGTTTCTCTGACTTTATTTCATTGAAGACTAGTATGTATGCTTTTTTTCCTTTTTCTTCTAGTTTCTTTTTTATTCTTTTGGCTAGTTCTAACTTTAACTGTCCAGGCTTCACGGAGATTAGTATTCCGAATGTTTTTGCATCCTTAGCCAAGGCTATGGTAGCAAATCTTTGTTTTAAGAACTTCTCTTTCAACTTACTTATTTCCTCTAACTCGTTTTTTTCTAAATTCAATAAATAGACTGGCTTTTCAGTTTGCAATGCCAAACCAATCGGGTGAAAATGTCCAGAACCTATATACAGGAAAGCGTCAACATCCTTCTCAATTTCTTTTGCTGAAGAAATATCACAGCCTAGAATCTGTCCAGGATTGAATTTCCCCTTGCCTATTTTCACAATTTTCCCATTATTTTCTAAGAATTCCTTTACGGTTTTTAAAGAATCTATGAATTGTATGCTCGCAACCAGACCAATTTTCTTTTCTTTTATGTTTAATTTTTTTAAGAAAGGTTTGATATCAAAATCTTCTCTTATCTCCTTATATTCAACTGGTAAATCAGTTTCTACAAACTTTGAATGACCTAGATGTATTATTCCATCACAACCTAAAGCATTAGCCTCGTTAACAGCTATGTCGCAAGCACCATAACAGCTTTCACAGTCTATCAATACATCTCCTAAATCATCTGCTATTTTTATGACCTTCCTTTTTAATCCATCTGGAGCTTGTAAAAGCTTTGTCATAAAAATCACTATTTTTCTATAGTTTTTAAATGTTTACCTAAAGAACTTTGAGAGAGCTACAATGTAATTAAACCCCTCCAGATATTTGAGAATTATCCAGATAAACGGCGTGAGTATTAAAATTATTAATAGAAGTAAAAGTATAAAAAATCCCTTCTTACCTTTCTCTTCTCTAAAACCAAAAAGCATTCCACTTGCTAGTCCGCCTATGTGTGCGACGTAAGAAATGTTGGATTCCTCTAAGTTTACTGCAACCAAAAGGAAGGAACCTATATTAGATAGGGTGTAAAGAACTGCCACCAATATTAAAGGTACAGGGATCAAATAGGGGTAAAAAACAAATTCTAAAGGTTTGACGAGCATAGCTGTTCCCATTATTCCGAAAATAGCAGCCGAGGCTCCGACTACAGATGTTCCTAAAGATCCAATAAAAAAAGAAGAAATCAAAAAAGCTAAGTTGCCGATTATAGCAGAAGTGATAAAAATCAACAAGAATTTTTTCCTACCTAGACTCATCTCGATAACTCTTCCAAAAAAGAACAATGCCAACATATTCAATATCAAATGTTCTGGGTCAACGTGTATGAAAATAGAAGTCAACAAGGTCCAATACCTTCCGCTTAACAAGTTTTGAAGTGAAAATCCATAATCGTTAAAAAGAGTTTCCAAAGCATTTTTAAAACTCTCATCTCCAAAGCTACCATTCTGAAGGCCATATAAAATTTCAAAAAAGAAGACTAATATGCATGCTATTATTAAGAAATAAGTTAAACTAGGCTTCTTATAGAGGTCTTTCATATCAAGCCTCTATTTCAGAAGCCCATTTCCTAACCTTTTCTAAAGCGTCGATATTAACAGACAATGAGTCTATGCCTGTCTTAATCAAGAACTCAACAGCATCTCTCCTATTGCTAGGTAGTTCCCCACATATCGAAGACTCAACCTTATATTTCTTACAAGTTTCGATGACATGTTTGAACTGAAATTGCATTGAAGGATGCATCTCGTCAAAAATTGTTATTAACCTTTCGTTGTTTCTATCCAATCCCAAGGTGGTTTGAGTCAAATCGTTTGAACCAAAAGAAGCGAAAGCTATTCCTTCCTTGCAAAATTCCTCTATATTTAGGGCGCAGGCAGGAACTTCAACCATTATTCCAAAATTATTAGGTGCTTCAACCTCTTCTGCAATCTCCTTAGCTCTCTTCAATTCAGAAACATTTATTATAAAGGGTAATTCCCAGACAACGTTTGTCAATCCTTTCGCGTGCAACTGTTTCAAAGCTTCAAGTTCACATCTTAAAATTTCTGGTTCGTCTAAACTTCTTCTTATACCATGCCAACCAAGCATTGGGTTGTCCTCCTTTGGTTCTTTCTCTCCACCTTTCATATTCCTAAACTCATCTGTCCTAGCATCCAAGGATCTAACCCAGACTTTTTTCGGGAAGAAAGCCTGAGCAACCTTCTCAACCCCTTCGAAAATCATTTTTGTCAGCTCCTCTCCTTTGCCCTGTCTTATGTATTCAATTGGATGCATACCAGCTTTGGTGAGCATGTGCTCTAACCTGAGCAGACCGACACCGTCTGCATTCTTTGCCCTTTCAGCAGTTTCTGGGAAGGCTAAATTAACTTTAATCTGAACCTTTGTTTTTATATCAACTTCTTTCTTTGTTTTTTCTTCCTTGATTTTCATTTCTCCACTATAGACTTTTCCATTAGTAGCATCAACAGTAATCTTCATTCCTTCTTTTAGAACTTGGGTGGCTGTTCTAGTTCCTACAATGCAGGGTATGCCTAGTTCACGGCTTACTATTGCGGCGTGACATGTTATTCCACCTTCATCCGTGACAATGGCAGCTGACCTCTCCATTGCAACAACAAAATCAGGATTAGTCATTTTTGTGACTAGTATATCTCCTTTTTGGATTTTATTCAACTCGCTAGCATCATGAACAAGCTTTACAATACCTGAGGCAACTCCTGGAGAGGCACCATGACCTTCTAGAATAGAAGTTCCTTGAATTGCTTCTGTTTTCTTCTCCTCTAGGGTTGTGACAGCTCTTGACTGGACGATGTAAAGCCTTCCCCTTTCCAGAGCCCACTCTATATCCTCCGGCATGTTGTAATATTGCTCTATCTTTTTGCAGTAAGCTGCTAAAGCGACTATCTCATAATCACTTAGAACCTGTTTTTCTATTCTATCTGGAGGAATGCTTCTCCGGATGTTTACACCATACATTACATCTCTAACCATTTCCGTATTTTTCTTTCCTATAAACTTGTCTAGAATATCTCCTGTGGTTTTGTCCACTACATATTTGTCAGGCTGGACTATACCTTGGACTAGGCTCTCTCCTAAACCCCAACATGCCTCGATTATGATATGATTAGAACCTTCTTTCGGATTGGTAGGATCCACTGTAAAGGCCACTCCGCTGCCTTCAGAGTTTACCATCCTCATTATGGCTACTCCTATGGACGTGTCCTGCGGTTGGTTATTCTTATTTCTATAGTACATTACCCTTGCCGTGTAAAGGGAAGCCCAGCATTTTTGGACTGCCTTGATTAGACTCTCCTCGCCCTTTACATTAAGGAAGGTTTCATACTGACCAGCAGAAGACGCTTTCTCTATATCTTCCATTATTCCAGAACTTCTGACAGCAACAAAAGGCAAATCCATAGGTCTTACAAAATCCAAGTTTACAGGAGGCGCCCCATAGAGCTTCTTATAGGAATCTAATATCTCGTCTCTTATCTTAGAGGGCATCTTAGCTTCGACTATTAGCTTTCTTATCTCGTCGGATGTGCTTGACAATGATTTTACATCATCATAGTTAATTTTTTTGACTATACCAAGTATCTTTTCCTTTAAATCGTTCTCTTCCACAAAGTCCTCGTAAGCTTTGGCTATTATGAAGAATGACTCGGGGACAGGAAATCCGGCATTGATTAGTCTTATAAGGTTAAAGCACTTCCCGCCTACATCTCTTACTGTCACGTTGTCCTTAGAAGTCACTACGTATGCCATTTTTGTCAGAATATATAATGAATTGATTTAAATAAATTAATAATAGCTTAGGAAAGCTTAAAAAGGCTTAAATAACTAGTCTATAAAAGTAATTTATATGAAAATCGGTAAGGTAGAAAGGTACATGCACAACAAGCTTGAAGACGAAGGGGCTCTGCTTTTAACCCTTATAGACCCTGACAAACAGCCATTTGAGAAAGGTGCTACCGTAGCAAAGGCTGCGTATGAAGCGGGTGCTGACATTATTCTGGTAGGAGGTTCAATCGGAGCCCAAGGAATGATTCTCGATAAGACAACCAAAATGATAAGGGAGAATGTTGACATACCAATAGTGCTTTTTCCAGGGAGCGTTGGTACTGCTACACACTATGCTGATGCTATTTATTTTATGTATTTATTGAACTCTAGGGACGTTTACTGGCTTTCTACAGCACAGATTCAAGGAGCTCCTATTGTTAAAAGACTTGGTTTAGAGCCGATTCCTACAGCTTATATAGTTCTTGAGCCAGGTAGGGCAGTAGGATGGATATCTAACGCAAACTTAATCCCTAGAAACAGACCTGATTTGGCAGCAGCAACAGCTTTGGCAGGCGAATATGTTGGAGCAAGACTTATTGTAACTGACTCTGGATCAGGTTCACCGGTAACTGCGCCGCTTGAAATGATTTCCGCTATCAAATCTCAACTAACAGTTCCTTATTTTTATGCAGGTGGTTGTAGGAGTCCTAAACAAGCAAGAGACATAATAAAAGCAGGTGCTGATGGAATACATATTGGAACTGCATTCGAAATAGACGATGGTTATGAAGCTGTAAAACAGAAAGTTTCTCAAATGGTTAAAGCAATAAAAGAAGAGGGAAGAAATAAAATAAAAACTTCTAGAACAGAAAAATTAAAACAAATGGTTTCATTCATTCCAACCATGCCTACCTTAAAATTTGGATTCTTTAAGAAAAGATGGGAGTTTCTGTCAAGGATTAAAAAGAAAAAACCAGAAGAAAATCAAAATATCAAACAAGAAAAATAGGTTAAATAGTTCTTCTTCTATACTCTCCCAACCAATCCATAAAGTCCTTTCTTTCAATCTTCTTAATTTCATTTTCTATGCTTTCAGGTGAGATAGCAGCAAAGTAGTTCCTCTGTTCTGGCTTTATAATATCTACTACTATTATTCCTTTTTTTCTGAAAATATCCTTCGTTTCTTCATCTACTTCACCAATCACAACCTTAGGATTTAGGGAAGCCATAAAATTAGCAGAAGCTCTTGAAGAAACAAAGTTCTTTATCCAAACAATCTTGTTTCTTATATCAAATTTTCTATTCGAATATGAAATAGACTCTTTAGTGAATTCTGGTATAATTACTACTGGTATTAAGTTTTCGATGTCTATATCTTTCAACTCTTCCTGAACATTTAAATTCTCCTGAAAGACATTCTTAAGGTTTTTCTGTTTTGACAGTTCAAATTGAAGTTGTTTTATAAGAATGTCCTTAGTTTTTATTTCCTTATCTTTTATAACTTTCTTTCTTGCTTCATCATTCTTCTTTATTTCCTCTTCAATATACATCTGTTTCTGTCTTTCCAGATCACTTGTCTTTTCCTCAAGCTTTTCTACATAATTTTTTAATATTTCATTTCTTCTCATTTCTTCTTTTAATTTATTTTCCAATTCTTTTGCTTTTTCCCTCCAGTTAAGATAAATTTCCTTAGAGACTTTCTCTACCTTTTCTTCTTCTTTTGGCTTTAGTTTTTCGATTGCTTCAGAAATATTTTTTGCCTCTTTTCTTACTATCATTTCTTTGACTCTGTCTTGAAGTTGAATTAAACCCATAGATTCTAGATTCCTATCTATAATGTTAAACTGAGACGCAAAATGCTTGAAAGCACAAGTGGCAGAGGACAAGGCATCCTTCTCATGAATATCTTTTATAGGAATTCTCACTATTTCATCCTTCTCTTCTACTGTTAAATCATGATCAGGACTGAAGACCCTACAGTTAAAAGAAGCGGCTATTTTAGATATTGGTTGAGGTATTTTCTTTTTATCTGTAGAAATTATTAATGGTTTGCCATAAAAGCTAATTTCTCTAATAAGACGATCGATTGAGATGTTTTTCTTGCTTCCAGTATAGAGAAGGTTCCTGTTCAGGTCGTAAATAGCTAGGCCTGTAGTATTCCCTATATCTATACCAACTATAATCGGTTTCATGAATATTCCTTTTCAATAACTTTTTTTATTTTTTCAGCAATTTTTTTCCCTATGCCTTTTACCTCTTGCAAGTCTTTAACAGAGGCATTAAAAACATTTTGAGGCGATTTAAAATACTTCAATAAAGCCTTAGACCTTACTAAAGAAATGTTAGGAAGACTAGCGATTAAATATTCTTGTTGTTCTTCTATTGTCTCTGGGGTTTTCTTATTTCTTAAGACATTTTCCCTTTTTTCGTCAATCTGTTCTCTTTTTGCAATCCAGAAAACTAAACCAGCAGTATCCGCTAAATCTCTTGTCCATAATATAGGAATTCCCAAGTCAACAGTCACAGCAGACAAGGCGCCACGAATAGTATTTGGATGTAGATATCCGTATAATGGCTCTTCACCCTCTATTATTAGAAGAGGTTTTTCAAAATTATCTTTCATATCCTTTAGCTGTTGAAACAATCTTTTATCTATTATGCTTTGGATAAAATCTTTAACTGTCTTTTTTTCTATTACAACACGATCGCTTACAACAAAATCTCCTTGAATCAGCATCTTCCTCTGAAGAATGCAATCATATTGCTTAAAATACTCTATAATTGAAGATTCTCTTGTATCAACAAAAATTAAAACTTTGCTCATTAATCTATATTTTAATACTAAATTATTTATAATATTATTATTGCTCAGGAGGACGTTCAGATGACAGATTTCAGGTCCTCGGACTTGGATGTCAGCGTACCGCTTCGGCAGTTCTCAAAGATGTCTGGACCTCAATCTGAGCAATTTTCCTTATTCAATAAAATTATCAATGCTTTGCTGTTTGTTTTTCATCTCTCTAAGAATTTCTTTCATTTTTTTCTCTTTTCTTTGAGCAGACCAATAGTAAGCTTCGTCCCTTGTACTCTTAGTTATCAAGAAGACTATCTTTCCAACCTTGGTTCTTCCAACTCTACCTCTCCTCTGAATCGTCCTTATCTCAGAAGGTACAGAATCATAAAAAATAGCAGTGTCTGCAGAAGGTATATGCAAGCCTTCCTCGCCTATAGGCGAAGTTATCAAGCAGTTATAATAGCCTGCATTGAAGTCTTTTATAACATCTATCTGCTCTTTTTGAGACAGTCCTTTCTCTCCTCCCTGTCCTATTAAAACTACAGGCCTACATACATTTTCCAAGATGTTTTGTAAATTAAATATGTTGTCCCTATAGTGGGAGAAGACTATTATTGCAATATTCTTGTTTTCCTCTACCTCTTTCTTTATAACTTCTTTTAATTTTTCTATTTTTGGGTGCTCTTCAGAAGTTCTTATTGACTTTAATGCTTTTAGAAAATCAGTATCATTTAAAATTCCTTTATCTGACTTTGTTTTTTTCAGGCTTATTTTATCCAAGTAAGAGTTAACCGCCTTTATGCTTTGAGTTTCTAGAAGTTCTAGAACGTGCCATATCTTAACGCCTTCAACAATCAATGAAATCAAGTAAAACAATATAGGCTTTCTTTCAGTTGCTAGCTGTCTGCTAACCTTTTTCTGAGATTCAAGCAGATCTTTTTTAGTCCGTATATAGATGTTATAACTCTTCAGCTTGTCGAGCCTTCTCCTTAAAGCAGTCTTTAATAGTTCTTGAGATTCTTTTAGATTTCCAGTTAATTCAACTTTAACAACCTCAGTCGTTATCTCTTTAACATATGGTCTTACATCCTCATCAGTCTCAGTTCTTATCTCAACCTTTTCTATGAACAAGTTCTTGCATATTTCTTTTATTTTCTCTTCGGTTCCTCCTGGAGATGCAGTTAAACCAAGAATCAAGGGATTTGAACATTGCTCCATGTATTTTTTAGCTACAAAGGTGTAAGAGTAATTTCCAACAGAATGCTGAGCTTCATCAAATGTTATTATGGTATAATCAGATAGATTAATTTTTCCATGTTTTAGATCGTTAGCAATGCATTGAGGCGTTGAGACTATTATTTTACTTTGTTTATACAAATACTCCCTATCCTCAGGTCTTATTATCCCTGTTATAAGGACTATCTTATTCTCATCAATATCAAACGTCTCTTTGAAAGACTTCTGAATCTGTGCGCACAAAGGTCTGGTTGGGCTAAGTATCATAGCCTTTTTTTCTGGAAGTTTATTCAAGCGTTCTGCCGTTACCAAAACAGATACTAAAGTCTTACCCAAACCTGTTGAAACCACCACTAGTGAGTTTTTGGTTGAAACTGATTTGACCAAAGATGTCTGATATTCTCTTAACTGGATAGTCATGGGTTTAATCAGTGGATGAGAAACGTAGTCCATCTTATCACATAAGATATTTATATCACAATCTTTTAAAGAATATTATGAATTTTAAGAAGGTTATATTAGCTTCCCTGATTTACGCGTTATGGTCTTTTCTAATAGGTTATTTTGTCCCAATGATTGAAGGTTGGGCAACCATTATAGCAGCACTAGCTGCTGGAATATATGTAGGATACAAGTCTAATGCTGAAGAAGGTTTTAATGACGGGCTCTTAGCTGGATTAATAGGAGGTATTCTTGGTGCAGTAATAATGAATTACACCCCATCTTTGCTTGGAATACCGCTGAAGGTTGCTACCTCGGAGTTTCTATCGCCTGTAGCAGAGTTAATTGAGACAAGCTTTCCTTGGGTCTCAGAATTATTTTTAATTGTAATCGGAACAATCTTCAGCGGTATAGGAGGTATTGTAGGTTCTAGAAAAAAGTTGGGTAAAGTCTTTCTATTTTTAGTGTTGTTCTTATTGTTCATTTTTTACGGGGCGATAGATAATGTTGCTTGGAATTGGGGAAGAACCGATTGGACTTGGAACATGAGTATTTCACATGTTCTAACAAACAGAATAGATATTTTCATTGCTGTGGTTTTTGCGGCCTTCACGACCATCATAGCATTTGTTTTTCTAGGATAAGAAAGTTTAAATACTTTCTTTCTAATTATTAAACCACTTGGATATGTGCTGTACTAGCAGCAAAACTGAGGTGGTATAATGACATTTAAAATTTGTATAAACGAACCTAAAACAAAAAAATCTTGGCAAATAGAGAAAGAAGTTCCTTCTTTAATTGGATTAAAAATCGGAGATAAATTCGATGGAGCTCCATTGGGTTTGGTAGGATTTACGTTGCAAATAACTGGAGGAAGTGATAAAGACGGATTTCCTATGAGACCTGATTTATCAGGAACTGCAAGAAAAAAAGCGCTGATGTCAAAAGGTCCTGGATTTAGACCAACTGTAAAGGGGCTAAGAAGAAGAAAGTATGTAAGAGGAAACATAATTTCTACAGAAATAGTTCAAGTTAATTGTAAAGTCATAGAAGGGGAAGGTGACATACCAACTATTCTAGGAATTAAACCTAAAGAGGTTCCGAAGGAAGAGAAAACTGAGGTTCCTACTGAAGAACCAAAATCAGAACCTAAAGCTGAACCAAAGAAAGAAGAAGAGAAAAAATAATGGTGATTGATTTCGAAAAGGAAATTGAGATAAAGTTCAAGATTGATGACAACATTGTTTCTAAACTCAAGATTCTAAAGCTGGATACGTACGAGGAAATAGACGAGTATTTCTTCACAAAGGAAAATGTAGGAAAGAATATCTTCCTTAGGTTCAGAAAAAAGAAGGGAAAAATATTCTTAGAACTTAAGGTCATAACATTAGGTGGAGAAAAAACTAAAGACGTTTACGAAGCTGACGAGATTGAGACTGAGATAACAAAAAAACAGTATGAAAATATTAAGAAAATATTCAACTTAATCTTTCCTATAAAAATGCAAGTCAGGAAGATAAGGAACAAAGGCGAGTTGAACGATTGTGAGATATATTATGACAAAGTCGACGGACTAGGAGATTATTTGGAGATAGAGGGACCGAAGAATAATATAATGGAGATATGCAAGAAATTTAATATTGATATTGAGAAAAACAGAGATAAAGAGGAAGGTTATGCGAAGATGACCCTTAAGAAGATGGGATTGATATGATAGATTCAAGATTAATACCAGAAGTAAACATAGGCACTCTCGGCCATGTAGACCACGGTAAAAGTACTCTAGTCCAAGCCTTAACAGGCAAATGGACAGCCGTGCATTCTGAAGAACTTAAAAGGGGTATAACGATCAAGCTAGGTTATGCTGATGCGACAGTATACAAATGCGGAAAATGCAATATGCTTTGCACAAATGTAAGCTGTCCAAAATGCTTTGAAAAATGCGAACCGATAAGAACGTTATCATTTGTAGATGCGCCTGGACATGAAACTTTAATGGCTACTGTTTTATCCGGAGCAAGTTTGATGGATGGCATACTATTCGTAATTGCTGCAAACGATAAATGCCCTCAACCTCAAGCAAAAGAACATTTAATGGTTCTAAACATAGTTGGGATAAAAAACATAATAATTGTTCAAACTAAAATTGATTTGGTTACAAAAGAACAAGTATTAGAAAATTATAAACAGATAAAAGATTTCGTCAGGGGAACAGTTGCTGAAAATGCACCAATAATACCGGTATCATCCGAAAAAGGAGTCAATATCGATAGTTTGATAGAAGCGATTCAAACCTACATACCCACACCTGAAAGAAATTTATCCAAACCACCAAAAATGCTTGTTGTCAGATCCTTTGATATAAACAAGCCTGGAACAGAAATAGAAGACTTAAATGGTGGCATACTGGGCGGAGCCTTAATTCAAGGCGAATTAAAGATAGGAGATGAAATTGAAGTTAGACCTGGTTTAAAAATCAAGGAAGTTTGGACTCCTTTGAAGACAAAAATCACAGGACTACAAAAAGCCGGCAAGAATTTAGAAGCGGTTGGTGCAGGAGGCTTACTTGGAGTCAAGACGGAATTGGACAATAGCTTAACAAAAGCAGACTCACTCACAGGATCGGTTGCTGGTAAGGATTTGCCTCCAATCTTAAACAAACTTTCAATAAAATTTAACATTTTTAATACGGAAGAGGTCGAACCTTTAAGAATGGCGGAGCAACTTATGGTAAACGCTGGAACCGCAAGGACGTTGGGAATAGTAAAAACAATCAAAAAGGATAGGTGTGAGCTAGAGCTTAGATTGCCCGTATGTGCCGATAAGGGAGATAGGGTCGTTTTAGCAAGAAGAATTATGGAAAAATGGAAACTAATTGGTTGGGGATTTATAGAATAAATATTTAAGCTTAGAATACGAATAATTTTTATGAAAAAGTTGACGATTTCATTTCTTATAATGTTTTCACTTCTGTTTCAAGCTGTTTATGCAGCAGATTTTTCAATAAATGTTGACAAAGGTGCAGATTATCCATTCTATGCAACCAGAACAGATTATATAACAGTAACAATCAACAATCCTTTATCAGAAGATTTGTTTACAATCTCTGTTGTAGGTATGCAATCAGAATGGATTAACGTTGAATCAGCTGTACTAAAGGTTCCGGGGTTAGGAAGTGATTCTATAAGAATAGCTGTAAAGCCAAGTAGAGATGCTATACCGGGCATTTATAGATATTTCCTTAAGGTTACTAGACGAAGCTCTGGTGATTATGAAGAACAGGGCTTGCTTGTTAATATTGTTCAGATAACCTCTGCAATACTAAAGGATGTATCATTAAGCTGCACTAGTTGCATTGATAATGTCATCGTTTCTGGAGAGGTTTTAAACGTCGGTTCTAAACCTTTGGATTTATCTCTAATTTTTAAGTATGCTGATATTCAAAAAACAGTAAACATAGGAAAACTTGATTCTAATGAACAAAGAAAATTTGAAACAAGTCTTGACTTGAAGGATATGAACCCAATGAATTATGATATTGACGTATTACTAGTTGATGTTAACGGTAACATTCAATATACTGAAAGGGCTTCATTTGCTATACCTACCATAGAGAATGTAATTTATGATAAAAAAGTTTCATCAACGCCTTTTGGAAGCTCGATAATGGTGACTGCTACCAACTTTGGTAACGTTATCTCTGAAATAGATTTGAAATCAGTCTCACCAAATAATTGGTATTCAATCATTTCTGGTCCAAATCCGACTGGGATGATGACAGGTTATTATTTTTGGAGAACTTCTTTAGACCCCAAACAAAGCATAAGCGTAAGTTATTCTGAGATTTATTGGCCGACTTATGTTCTTATAATAGCTGTAGTTGGGGCATTAATGTTTGTCTATTGGCAATCATCGGCATTCACATTTAGCAAAAATGTAATCGGAAAGACAACATTCAAATCAGGAAAAGATATCTCGATATCCTTGAATCTAAAGAGTAGAAGAAAAAGCATTGATAGAGTCGCTATAAGGGATGTGGTTCCACCAAACTTTTCAATTGTAAGCAAGTTTGAAACTGTTAAGCCTTTGATAAGAAAGGTTGCTAATGGGGTAGAATTAATATGGAAGCTGGGAGGTTTGAATCCTAATGAAGAAAGAGTTCTTCATTACACAATAAGACCTAATGCAGAATTTTCTAGAAAAGTTAGCTTACCTTCTGCCTTAGCAAAGACAGCTGGTGAAAAAGGTTTAACGCTAAAACACTCTAATAAAGTTTCTTTATACCCTGAAAAAGAAGCAACAAGAATTGTATCAGTAAAAGTTGCTCAATAAGTATAAATTTATAAAGAATTCTAGAGTAAATAACTATAATCCCCAGATAGCTCAATAGCAGAGCGATCGGCTGTAGCTTTTTGCTTTTTGCATTAAGCATTAGCAGTTGCTCGAAAATAGAAACCGATAGGCTGCGGGTGCAAATCCCACTCTGGGGACTCACGATTATCAGAAATCCCACACATATATAAAAGTCAAGATTTAAGGGTTATTCCTTCCTTCTTACCGTTAATTGTTCTTGATTTGATTTCCTCTTGCTCCTATATTCCTTTGGAGACATTTTTGAATCCCTATATTTTTTTTGTTTTGTTTCTATCATAAAACTACCCCTTATTTTCTGCCATACTAATCATATTGTAAAAATCAGAACTTAAGTGTTATCTTTTCTTTTTCTAATTTAAACTTTTAAAACAGTTTTGTGTAATTCTAAATCGATAATATAACCACATTTTATACATCTATAAATCAACTTTTTTCTGTGTTTTATTTCTTTATTTTTGAATGTTTTAACATTTTTACATTCAGGACAAATAACATTTACCATACCAATCCTATAGTAAAAACTATGATTTAAAAGCGAGTGGGTTTTATAGTTTTTTATCAAACTCACTCTGGGGACATCATAATCTTTCAGTTCCCACTGTAAAAATCAGAATTTAAGGGTTATTTTCGTTTATAGTGCAGAATGTATTTTATCTCTTAATCAAACCTTTAATTATCAATATTAATCCAATCATTATAAAAATAAAGATAAAAATAGATACGAACATTATTAATCCACACTGTGAAACAATTATAGATACAGCTGGGCTTGAGCATACGCTAAATAGAGAGTAAATTGTAAAACTTGTTTGTATTCCAATTGTTTTTAGATATGCTGTTTGAGATATTTGTATTAACTTATCTAATGGTAATAAGAAAAAACAAAGAAGAGCTAAAAAAATAATTATTAAACCAAGAGTTATATTGGAACTTTTTGAATTGTCGTTTCTTTGTTTTTCTTCTTTAGTGCTTTCTTTAAATTTAACTTCTTTTGGTGTGCTCATATTTACTTTAGCAATTTTTTTGCTGTACTTTGGTCTGTATCTAGATGATAAAGCTATAAGAAAAATACCAATAATAAGAAATGGAAAGAAAATCTTATTGAAAAGATAGGAATTAGTCATATGCATACTGGAAGCGAATAGAAATGTTATTATAAATGGTAAAATTATTGAAATTATACCTGCTTTGAACAAAGTCCTTTGCTTGTCTGTCATACTAATCATATAGAAAAATCAGGGTTTAATAGTTGTGGGAACCACTCGTTTTCAGCAAGTTCACTCTGGGACCATTTTTCTCAGTTTCCTACAAAAATTAAGTTTATGTTCTATAGCCCTTTACTATTATTTTTTTATGATATAAAACTAAGAATGTACCTATTACAATCATATAAGAATGAAAAAAATACAGTTCAGATAAAAGAGCTGTATCTTCATATGTTTTTGAATATGATACTATTGTCAACAACAATCCTACAGACCCTAGGAACAATAAAAATAATCCTAATATTAAAAAAAGTTGTCCTATTATAGCTTCATAATTAATTTCGCTTTCTTCTAAAGGCTTTTTTTGCATTGACTATTATATAAAAAATTACTATTTTTAGCTTATATGTTTAAGACTTTATTTCCTTTTTAATTCTTCCTCTTTCTTATTCTCCTCAGCTCTTTCTAAGAATTTCTCTCTCATCACAAACACGTTACCCAATCACATCACCACCATTTTTAATATTTATAAAAACCATCAAAGCTTAAGAACAAGCCTAAATGTTGTTTTATTCTGGAAATCATCTCTTCAATATTAGCAGGCCTACCATATATAGTCATCTTTAAATAGTTTTGAAATAGAAATAAATTTGTCGCCGACCAAGGAGCGTAGGTAAGACCCGTTCCCATTCCGAACACGGTAGTGAATCTGCGCGTCGATTTCGGTTGTACTTTCGAAAAGATGGGAACCCGAAGAAGTTGGCGACCCTTTTTTAATTCTCTAAAATTTTCTGAAAGTATTTAAATATCTTTCAAAATAAAAGATTAGATATGCCTTGGTAGTATAGAGGTTAGTATGCGAGCCTGTCGAGTTCGCGACCTGGGTCCGAATCCCAGCCAAGGCGCTTTGTGATAATATGACCGCAATATTAAAAATAAACAAAGGAACTGCTGAAAAGCTTTTACAATGGACAGAGATTAAACCAAATCAGTCAAGAGATTTAAGCGGCAAAGAACTGACGCTAGAAATAGAAAACAATGAATTGATTATAGAAAGACATAAAGAAGATTATGGAGAAATATTAGAAATATCAGACCTAAACGGAAGTTTTGGTGTATGGATTCAACTTACAGTGGAAAATGTTCGAAAACTTAAAGGTATATTAGACATGGGCTCGTAACTCAGTCTGGCTAGAGTGCCTGGCTTTTATCTGTCGATAAAAGCATGTTTAACGCGAAAGCGTGATGACAGGAAGAAAAAGTAACTTCAAACCAGGAAGTCGAGGGTCCGAATCCCTCCGGGCCCATACCCAAAACCTTTTAAGCTGGTTTTTGTATATTTTAATTCATGAAAAGGATACTTACTTTTGCCTTGACATTAATAGTTCTAATATTAGGAGCAGTAATAATTTTTACAAATCCTCTAGATCCTTTAGCAATAATTTTTGGAATGTTTCTTATATCAGTAGCGATATTGAACTTAGCCGTACAAATATACTTTCCTCCAGCTTCTGAACAAACTGTTGAGCTTAAAGTTGTGGAAGAACCGACTAAAATGCCTGAAAAGGTTGAAAAACCAAAGAAAATGCCCAAAAAGAGGAAGAAAAGGTAAAAATACGACAAATAGTAAACTTTATAAACTCTAAATTATATATAGAGAATACATTTTTGTGTTGTTTTACTCCTTAAACAGAGTAATATGGTGATGTGTTGGAGAAAGAATATGATATTCTAAAGCATGAGCTGGTTCCTGGACACGTAATTTTAGAAGAAAAAGAAAAGAAGGAATTACTAGAAAAGTTAAAAATAACAACCATTAATCTGCCTAAGATTCTGACAAATGACCCCGTAGTGAAAACAATAGGCGCAAAAGAAGGCGACGTTCTAAAAATTATAAGAAAATCTGCAACAGCTGGCACATCAATCTATTACAGAGTTGTTGTAAAAAAGTGATTCTATGAAAGAAATTTTAAATAGCTTTAAAGATGATGTTGGCTTTGTCAGATTCCAAATTGAGAGTTATAATAATTTTATTGATAATAGATTACAAAAGATAGTAGATGAAGTAGGAGAAATAAAACCAGAGGTTCCAGAGATAGGAGAACTAACCATAAAATTCGAAAAGGTTTCTGTTGGAAAGCCTTGCGTTAAAGAAGCAGAAGGTTCTGTAAGGGATATATTCCCCATGGAGGCTAGGCTGAGAGACTTTTCTTACACCGCTCCAGTTTATGTTCAAATAACTCCTATCGTGAATAAAGTTGAACAAGAACCTGTTAATGTATTGCTAGCAGAACTACCTGTGATGATAAAATCAAAGCTGTGTCTATTAAGTAAGATGAGTAGAGAAGAATTAGAAAAAAATGGCGAAGATCCGGATGACCCTGGTGGCTATTTTATTGTAAATGGAACAGAAAGAGTCTTGGTTTTAATTGAAGAGATTGCACCTAACAGAATGATTGTAGAAAAACAAAACGTTGGAAACTATACAGAATTAATAAGAATAAATTCTGAAAGAAACGGTTTTGTACAAAGACATACTATAGAAAGAAAAAATGACGGTGGTATCTTCATATCATTTGCAAACATAAGGAGATTGCCGATAGTAGTTTTATTAAAGATTTTGGGTCTAGAAAAAGACAAAAGCATTATAGAAGGATTAAAAGACGAAAAAGTAATAAACGAATTTTATGTTAATCTTTATGAAACAGATGTTCAGACTAAAGAAAATGCATTAGAATATATTGGAAAGCATCTGAAAATCGTTCAAAAAGAATACAGAAAGGAAAGAGTAGAGCAAATAATTGACAAATACTTATTGCCTCATTTAGGACAAGATTCAAAAAACAGAGTTGACAAGATAAACTATTTGTTGAAGGTAATAAAAAAGATAATTCAGTTCGCACTGGGGGATATACCAGAAGATGATTTAGATCATTACGGCAATAAAAGAATAAAGCTTTCTGGAGATTTGTTAGAACTTTTGTTTAGGTCTATTCTTGTTGGAAGATGGGGTTTGATAGCTAGAATAAAATATAATTATCAAAAAATGGCAAAAAGAGGAAAATTACCTCCGGCACAGACCATTGTAGAGGCGAATGTTGTTACAAATCAATTAGCATCTGCTATGGCAACAGGAGCATGGATAGGTGGTAGAACAGGAGTTTCACAGAGATTGGAAAGGAAAAACTATGTAGATTCTCTTTCTCATATGAGACTTGTTTTGTCGCCGTTAACATCAACCCAAGAACACTTTGAAGCCAGAGAGCTTCATCCAACACATTGGGGAAAATTCTGTCCTGCTGAAACACCAGAAGGTCCAACAATAGGATTAAGAAAACACCTAGCATTGTTTGCAGAAATAACGAAAGGTATTATAGATCCGGACAAAAAGAAATTCATTTCTAGTTTAAAACTTGATAAAGAGGGAAATGATGCCTATGTTGATGGTGTTTTAGTAGGCTCTATTGAGGATGGTTCTAAGTTTATAAACGAGCTTAGAGCCAAAAGAAGAGAAGGAAAGATTTCAAGAGAAATAAACTTTGTCTATTATCCTCAGCTGAAAGAGGTTAGAGTAAACACAGATTCTGGAAGAGTTAGAAGGCCACTTATAATTATAGAAGATGGAAAGCCAAAATTGACAGATGAAATAATTGAAAAATTAAAAGCCAACGAAATCAGATGGCATGACTTGGTAAAATCAGGTTTGATTGAGTATATAGACACCGAAGAAGAAGATCTAGCATTAGTTGCTTTAGATAAAAAAAGTATAACTCCAGATCATACTCATTTGGAGATAACATCTTTAAGTATACTAGGAATACCTGCAAGTTTGCTTCCATTCCCAGAACACAACAGAGGTGACAGAGTAAACTTAGGGGCAAAAATGGTTTGTCAATCCATTGGTTTATATCAAACAAACTATTTTTTAAGAAGTGATACCAAGGCAAATGTTCTAGTCTATCCACAAACTCCTATAGTTGAGACTGACACAACAGGTATAGCTGGTTTAGAGCATCATCCTTCAGGCCAAAATGTTGTTGTAGCAGTAGCCTCATACAGAGGCTATAATATGTTAGATGCTGTTGTATTCAACAAAGCATCAATAGAAAGAGGCTTATTTAGATCATTTTTCTACAGAATCTATTCTGGAGAGGAAAAAAGATACTGGGGTGGACAAGAAGATATTATAGGAATCCCCAATAAGGACGTAAGAGGATACAAATCAGAAGATGAGTATGCTAACTTAGCTGAGGATGGTGTTCTAACACTAGAAACTTCAGTCGAGAGCGAGTCTGTTTTAATTGGAAGAACATCACCACTAAGATTCTTGTCTGCTAACGAATTAATGTCAGGAATTGCAAACATGAGGGAAAGTTCAATATGTTTAAGACATGGAGAAAAAGGAATAGTTGACAGAATATTCTTATCAGAAACCGTAAACGGAAACAAATTAGTTAAAGTATCTGTAAGGGACTTGAGAATTCCTGAATTAGGAGACAAATTCTCTTCAAGACATGGACAGAAATCTGTAATAGGACTAATAGAGCCACAGGAGAATATGCCTTTTACCTCTAATGGAATGGTACCAGATATAATTTTAAATCCTCACTCGATTCCATCCAGACAAACGGTAGGACAGCTTTTAGAAATCCTTTCTTCTAAAGCATCTGCGCTAAACGGAAAAAAGATTAATGCTTCAGCATTTAGCGACCTTAACGAAAAGAATATTAAAGGTATCTTACAAGAATTAGGTTTTAGAGGGGATGGAAAGGAAGTTCTTTACAATGGAATAACAGGAGAAAAATTTGAGGTTGAGATATTCATTGGATTAATTTATTATCAAAAGCTAGATCATATGGTTGCAAACAAATTGCAAGCAAGATCAAGAGGACCTGTAACACTTTTAACAAGACAACCAACAGAAGGAAAAGCGAAAGAAGGTGGTCTAAGACTAGGAGAAATGGAAAAAGATTGTTTAATTGCTCATGGTGCAGCGCTCACTTTAAAGGAAAGATTCGATTCTGATAAAGTTATAGTCCCTATCTGCAAAAAATGTGGTTTAGTTGCCCTTTGGGATAAAGCAACAGAAAAGAACATATGCCCAGTTTGCAAAGATAGCGACGTTGTTGAAGTGGAAATGTCTTATGCTTTCAAACTTTTATTGGACGAACTTAAAACAATGCTCATCTATCCAAAGGTAGGTATAAAGGGTAGATTAGTAGGTTCTATCGGTTTTGGACTTTTATCACCACAAATGATAAAGAAAATGTCAGCGTCAGAAATATCAAAGCCAGAACTTTATGATAACGATGGATTCCCATTAGAAGGAGGAGTGATGGACCCTAGATTAGGAGTTATTGACCCAGGCTTAAAATGTAGGACTTGTGGAAAAAGTATGGGATCAGATTTCGGACACTTTGGCCACATAGAGCTCATAAAACCCATTGTTCATGTTTTATATTCAAAATTAATTTACAGAATACTAAAACTAACATGCAGAAAATGTGGAAGAGTTATATCATCATCTTTAACAACAACAATAAAGAAATGCCCGCATTGCGGGGAAGAGCAGAAACAAATCAAATTTGAAAAACCTTACTCGTTCATGGAGAATGAAAACATACTCTCTCCTATAGAAATAAGGGAAAGATTTGAAAAAATACCGGACGAAGACTTGAAGGATTTAGGCTTATATGGTGGAAGACCAGAATGGTTCATAATAACTTTATTGCCAGTTCCACCTGTAACGATGAGGCCATCAATAACTTTAGAGACTGGAGAAAGAAGCGAAGATGATTTAACACACAAACTAGTTGACATAATAAGAATCAATCAGAGATTAAGAGAAAACATGGAAATCGGAGCTCCAGATTTTATTATAGGAGACCTTTGGGAACTTTTACAATATCATGTTGCGACTTTCTTTGACAACAGCCTCTCAGGAATTCCTGCATCCAGGCACAGATCAGGTAGACCTTTGAAGACTTTGGCAGACAGATTAAAATCAAAAGAGGGTAGATTTAGACAGAACTTAACAGGTAAAAGAGTTAACTTTTCTGCAAGAACTGTAATATCTCCCGATCCTTGTATAAGCATAAACGAAGTGGGTATCCCTAGAATCATAGCAACCGAACTAACAATTCCAGTCACAGTCACTGAAGGTAACATGGAATATATAAAAGAGCTTATAATGATGGCGCCCAACTGGCCCTCAATAAATTATGTAATAAGACCAGACGGGAAGAGAAAGAAGGTAACAACTGAAACAAAAGAAGAAATAATAAAAGAAATAGTTCCTGGTTACATAGTTGAGAGACATTTGAAAAACGGTGATGTTGTTCTTTTCAATAGACAACCCTCTCTCCACAGAATGTCAATAATGGCTCATAAGGCTAGAATCATACCTTGGAGAACATTCACGTTAAACCTATGCTCCTGTCCACCCTACAATGCTGACTTTGATGGAGATGAAATGAACTTACATGTGCTTCAAACAGAAGAGGCTCAAGCAGAAGCAAAACTTTTAATGGAAGTACAAAAACATATTAGATCTCCAAGATTTGGAGGTCCTATAGTAGGTGGAGAACAGGATCATATATCTGGCGCTTACATACTTACAAGAAACAGCACTGTCTTAAGCAGAGAAGACACTTTCAAACTTTTAGCAAATGCTGGAGTATTTGTAGAACTTCCTGAAAAGAAAAACTTCACAGGAAAAGAAATTTTCAGTTTCTTGTTACCTAAGAATTTGCATATTGAATTTAAATCTAAAGTGTGCGGTTGCGATAAGTGTGTAAAAGGAACTTGCGAAAACGATGGTTATGTTGTTATTAAAAATGGAAAGCTCGAACGTGGTATCATAGATTCAAGAGCAATAAAATCTGAAGATGGAAAGTTAATAGATGTAATAGAAAAGGAATATGGTACCGATGCTGCGCATCAATTCATAGATAGAGTCGCCACAATAGTTATAAAATATCTTGATAAGCATGGATTTACAATTGGTTTAGATGATATAGACTTAAAACCAGAAGTTGAAGCTAATGTTTCAAAAATAATTGAAAGCGCTGAAAAAGAAGTTGATAATTTAATAAAACTTTTTAATGAAAATAAGATAGATATACTTCCAGGCAGCAATGCTAAAGAAAGCCTAGAAATTCACATATTAAATGCCTTATCGAAATCAACCGAAGGACTGGAAAAATTAATTAAAGATTCATTCGAAGAAAACTGTGCAACTATCATGGCAAGGTCTGGAGCTAGAGGTTCTATGACTCACATAACTCAGATATCAACAGCCCTTGGTCAATCAAGAATTTTAGGTGAAAGAATACAAAGAGGTTATAGAAATAGAACACTCCCTCACTTCAAAGTTGGAGACTTATCTCCAGCTGCTCATGGATTTTCAAGAGACAGTTTTAGATCAGGGTTAAAACCTTTTGAATTTTTCTTTGATGCAGTATCAGGAAGAGAATCATTGATGGACAAATCTCTAAGAACTAGGCACAGCGGTTATTTAGAAAGAAGGCTTATGAATGCTTTACAAGACTTGAAGGTTGATTGTAGTTATATAATAAAAGACAACAGGAAAATTATAATTCAATTCTCCCCAGGAGAGGATAATATAGATCCTTCGAAATCAAGCTGGGGGATAATAGACGTTAGATCAATAGTTCAATCAATACTAAGGTGAAAAAAGATGGAGTTACAAGAAGCAGAAAAAATATTACCACCAAAAATAATTAAAGATATGAAAGATGCTTTTAGAGAGTTTAAGCTTACTGGTTCGCAAAAGGAAAGGGCAATAGACAAGATTGTTGAAATCTATAAACAAAGCTGTTACGAACCCGGTGAAGCAATCGGAGTGGTGGCAGCTCAAAGCATTTCGGAACCAGCTACTCAGATGACTATGAGAACGTATCACGTAGCAGGAGCTGCTGAAATTAAAGTAACCCTAGGTTTACCTAGATTAGTCGAAATATTTGACGCTAGGAGAAGCCCAAAGACACCAACCATGACAGTTTACTTGCAAAAAAGCTACAGTTCTATGAGCAAAGCTCAAGAGGTTGCTTCAGAACTTCAAGGAACTAAATTAAAGGACATTTCCGTCGAGCCAGCTGTTGATTTGTTAAACATGCAGATTGAAATTCCAATAGACTTTAGTTCTATGAAAGAAAGATTACTTAAACTGCCTAAGGTTGTTGATAAAATTAAAGAAAACTTTAAAGAAGTAAGTGTAAGAGAGACCAAGGATAAGATAATAATTAAACCTAAAGGAGAACTAACCATAAAGGCTTTGCAAAAATTAAAGACAAAAATTTTAGACTCTCATATTAAAGGCGTAAAGAATATTTCTGAAGTAAGAATCAAGCAAAATGAAGACAAATGGGTAATAACCACTCTAGGAAGCAATCTTGCAAAGGTTTTAGAAATCCACGGCGTTGATTCAGCAAGAACAAAAACAAACAACATACATGAAGTGTTAAAAGTACTTGGAATCGAGGCTGCAAGGCAAGCCATTGTAGACGATGCTTATAATACCATGAGGGAAGGAGGATTGGCTGTTGACATAAGGCATATCATGCTGGTTTCTGATATGATGACTGCTGACGGAGACATCAAACCAATAGGGAGATATGGAGTAGCAGGTGCAAAAGGTTCTGTCCTAGCAAGAGCAAACTTCGAAGAAACTATCAAGCATCTAACCAGAGCAGCAATAAGAGCTGAAACAGACAAACTAGAATCGATTATCGAGAATGTTATGATAAATCAAGTAGTCCCTGTAGGCACAGGGATGTTTGATTTAGTCTTTAGACCAAAAACAAAAGATAAATGAAACTGTTTATCTCTTATGTATAATTGCCGATAAGTTTAAAAGTATTGAAATAAAAAAATGTTTCTATGATAGACGAGCTAAGAAATGCCATAAAAGAAAAGAATGTCATTATTGGTACTAAGCAGGCTATAAAAAATTTAAAATTAAAAAACGTTAAATCAGTCGTTATAGCAAACAACTGCCCGGAAAATGTGAGAAAGGATATTGAGTATTACTCAAAGTTAACCGGAATAAAGATGGAAAACTTTGATGGAACAGCCAAACAGTTAGGAATCCTTTGTGGAAAGCCGTTCTCGATAGCAGTAATGGCAATAAAGTGAGTAAATGAGAAATTTTGACACGGATATAATAAGAGTGATAAACGCTTTTGAAAACATAACGGGAACAGAGGTTAGAGACTGCGTTTGTTCTGATATAGTTTATTTTCTTGTTAACCCGGGAAAGATGGCGATAGCAATCGGAAAAAACGGACAGAACATAAAGGTTGCAGAAAGGATGCTTAAGAAACCAATAAAAATTTTTGAATGGTCTGAAGATTGTGAACAATTCATTAAAAACATGGTACCATCTGTCCAGAAGATTAACCTGAATGGTGATAAAGCAACCATAAGCACAGAGAAGGAAAATAGGGGAGTTGTTATTGGAAAGAAAGGTGCCAACATAAAAATAATAAGAGAATTCTTAACTAGAAACAGCAATATCAAAGAACTGAAACTTCTATAAGTAAGGTCCTATTACCCCGTAAATTAAAATGATTATTATTAAATAAGATATTGCCTTTACTATCTTCTTTGACCTCTTCTTTGCATATTTTTCTGCTAACGCCTCAACCATAAGTCCTCCATCCAAGGGATAAAGAGGCAATATGTTAAAAATTCCTACAAATATGCTAAGCAATGCTATCATTCCTAGAAGAGGAAATATGAAAAGAAACATGCTGGGATATCTTGCGTTAACCATAGAGCTTATGCCAATGTATGGGAAACCTTTAATCTGAGGATGCTCTCCAAGGCTTAAGTTGTAGTTGCCACTACTAGTCTTCAAAGTAACGAAATCTCCCGGTTTATATATGCTTAAACTCTTAAAAACAATCAAGCTCGACAAGATATTTGTTATATTCTCAGAAGTAGAATTCGATATCGTTAAAACCAAGAAGGAATAATCGCTAAATCCCATAGTAGTTTTCTGATTGCCTATGCTTTCTATTATAGTTCCCTGTTGAATCCCTGCATATCCAGCAGGAGATGTCTGATTGACATTTGTTACAACTATTCCATTAATATTAGGGGACCATATGAAAAATTGAGCAAGAATTATAATTAAAATTCCTATCGACAAATTAATAAAAGTCCCAGCAGCAAAAATCCTCATTTTTATAATAAGTTTTGACTTTTTTACCTGTTTTTCGTCAGGCTCAACAAAAGCTCCAGGAAATATAGCCAAGAGCAAAAGACCTACGCTTTTTAGTTTTATTTTTTGAGCTCTTGCGATTATCCCATGAAAGGCTTCATGAGGTATTAGTATTATAGATACAGTTATTATCCAAATCCAGAAAGGTATGCCGATGAAACCTGGACCCACAGACATTTGCGATGAAGGTATGGGTAGGGCAATCTGCAATCCTGGTTGTGTTATAACTCCAGTATAGACTAGATAAGCGGTTTGAATCAGTATATATGTCCCATATGCCATCGCAATAAAGCATACGAAAACAGCTAGAGAGCCTACAGCTTTCCAGAAAAAGGGCGATATCCTTGCTATTCTGTCTATGAGGTTGGTAAATCTTTTAGTTCTCCTCATAAGGAGAATGTATTTGAAATCTATGTTCTTTCTATCCCTATAAATTAAAACCCCTAGGAAAGCGAAGAAGACTATTACGGACAATGTATAAAGGTCAATCATAACTCTTTTTTATGTTAACATATATAAATATTTTTATTAATAAGTGGTTTTATGGTAGACGAACAGTTGAAGGAATTGGAAGAGATAATGAAGATGGGTATTGACCCCTATCCTTACAGTTTTAATAGAACACACCTCATAAAAGACGTCATAGAAAAGTATTCTAACATAAAATCTGGAGAAAAAATAGACGTTAAAATAACTGTAGCAGGAAGAATAAAATCCAAAAGGCATCATGGAAAATTAAGCTTTGCAAATATAGAAGACTCTTCTGGAGTTATCCAACTTTTTATAGGAGCTGAAAACATTTCTGAGAAGGAATATGAACTGCTCTCAAAAATTAACATAGGAGACATAATCGGCGTGGAAGGTGGAATAATAAAGACTGTAAAAGGAGAGCTTAGTATCTTAGTTAAAAAATTAACTTTGCTTTCAAAAGCCATCAGAACCCTACCTTCCCAGTGGTATGGTTTGAAGGATTCAGAGATAAGATATAGACAGAGATATGTTGACTTAATAATGAATCCTGAGGTCAGAAAGACTTTCATAACAAGGACAAAAATTATTGATTCTATAAGAGAATTCCTAAACATGAAGGGTTTCCTTGAAGTCGAAACACCGATATTACAGCCAATATATGGTGGTGCGGCAGCAAAACCCTTTAAGACGTTCATGAATGACATAAAGCAAGATGTGTTCCTAAGGACGGCTGACGAGTTATATTTGAAGAGATTAATAGTTGGCGGGTTTGACGCGGTTTACGAATTCTGCAAGGATTTCAGAAACGAATCCATAGACGTTAAGCACAACCCAGAATTTACCATGCTAGAATTTTACAAATCCTACATAGATTATAAAGGAGTTATGGATCTGTTCGAAGAATTAATAAAATATGTAGCAGAAAAGGTACTTGGTACAACCAAAATAGAATATCAGGGAAATAAAGTAGATGTATCCAAGTGGGAAAGACTAACAATGACAGATGCTATTAAGAAGTATCTTGGAGAAGATGTTAAAGAAGTGAATGTAGAAGAATTATCAAAAGTCGCCAAAAAGCATAAGATAGAGGTTTCTGAAAAAATGTCAAAAGGCGAACTTGTTAACGTGTTATTTGAAAGTCTTGATAAGAAAATAATAAATCCAACAATAATCATGGACTATCCAAAAGAGACTGTTCCTCTTTGTAAGTTAAAAAGAGGTAATCCTGAACTAATAGAGAGATTCGAGCCTTACGCTTGTGGTATTGAATTAGGAAATGCTTATTCTGAATTAAACGATCCCATATTACAGAAAAAACTATTGGAAGAACAGGTTAAGATTAGAAAAAAAGTTGATGAACCTTGGACAGAAGTATTAGACGAAGATTTTATAAGAGCCTTAGAATACGGCATGCCTCCTCTAGGAGGAATGGGAATAGGTATAGACAGGTTAGTTATGCTCTTTACTAACTCAGTTTCTATAAAAGACGTTATAATCTTTCCCTTCATGAAGCAAGAATAATCATCTGCCAAACTTTCTTTCCTGAGTCCAGAACCATCTCATGATCTTCTCAAATTCCTTTCTTGAGAATTCAGGCCATAGGGTATCGGAAAAGTATATTTCAGAATAAGCTGATTGATACAATAAGAAATTGGAAAGTCTTCGTTGTCCACCAGTTCGAATTATCAAATCTACTGGTTTATTGATTTTAAGGTAGTTTACGAAAGTATCTCTTAAAGGAGGTATTGCCTTAACACCTACTTTTATTATTTTTTTAATTGAACTAAGAATCTCAGAATGACTTCCATATGCAATTAGAATGTTCAGGACACTTTTTGTATAATTTTCAGTGGTTTTCATTACAGCTTTTGCGACATGCCTTACGTCCGCTCTCCATAGGCTATCTTCACCAATAACGTTCACTCTAACTTTGTTATTCTTGATTTTTTTGGAATTGCGTATTTTTTCAAGCTCCCTTTTATAAATGTCCCAGAGCTTGCTTAGTTCCTTCTCACTCCTTTTCAAGTTTTCTGTAGACAAACCGTATATGCTTACTATTTTTATCTCAGGATGTTCCAGAGTCCAGTCTAGGAATTCTTCCATCTTTTTGGCTCCAGAATAATGACCATACCACTCTGGTTTGCTCTTTTTCTTAGCCCATCGTCTGTTCCCATCAGGTATTAAAGCAACGTGTATTTCCCTTTTGTTTAAAGAAACATCGTCAGTCATGATATTCAGATATGGTTTTTAATTTAAATTTCTATGCAAAGGATATAAAGATAACCTTTAAATTTAGAATTTATAATTTTTAAATGCCTATTGCTACCCTCACATCAACGGTATTTAGCATTATGGCACAAAGAACTTTGTGTATTCTCTATTAATGTAATCTTCATAATCTTTTGTATGAGGTTGATGAGTTGGGTCTACTATAATAAATTTTCTTAAAGGAAAAGGTAAGACTTCTAATACAGCATGATGTATCGGTAATTTAGTCTGGTTCAAGACAAGATGAAAATGCCTTTTGTAGTCACTTGTATAGGTATGATTCCACTGGATGCAGAAACTTTCTATTCCAAGTTTAGACATAATGGTATCGTATGCTTTAGTAAATGAATCTTTTAATTCTGTCATAATCTTAGGTATAAGACTAATCTTTAAATTCTTATCTTATAACATGCCGCCCTCCATGAGCGGTGAAGAAAATGAGTAATGCTGTGTATGATATTCGAACCAGCATTCGAACCCACTTGATTTACTAATACCTGGTGTTATTTAATTCCGAGCTGTTTGTCTAAGGGCGGGTTTGAAAAATATGCTCTTACATTGAATTTCGGGTCTACTAATTCTATCATCTCAAAGTTTTTGCGAACTATTAAGCTGAAACCCTTTTGCGATAAATATTTCTTCTTGAATTCAGGATAATTTGAAACAGTAAAATCAGCATCGCCTAGCTCTAGTCTTATTGTATCTGGTTTTCGGATTTTTAACAATCGAAGCTTTCCTGCAATTGTATTTAATGGCTGAATGTGAAATAATGGACCAGTTGGCGTTTCCTCAACCACCTTGCCAATCTCTTGTACAAGAGCCACTAAACTATTATATTGCTCATTGCTTTGACAAAAAATACAAGTATAATTAACAGGTGCTTTTTCTTCAAATGTGTATTTATTCTTCAAGGCATTTGCTTTCTTTACAATTTCTTGTACAAATTGTTTCAAGTTTTTCACATTCATAATACAACCTTGTTTTATCGCTTTGTTAACAGACTGTGCGGAGGGCAGGATTTGAACCTGCGTACCTACTAAAGGATCGGCTCCTCAAGCCGACGGAATTGACCAGGCTATCCGACCCCCGCATGTAGAGAAATATTTTTTAAGAGAATATAAACTTGATAGAACTAGATTGCCTTCAAATGCTCCGCAGGTGTTATGACTTTTTTGGTTTTGTTCCCATCCTTTATTTCCACTATGAAAGACCTGCCCCTCTTTTCAACAACGTTTCCTAACAATCCTTGGAATCTTTTAAAAGGCATTCCTTTGTGAGAAGAAGAATTTATATCAATGACTACCCTATCGCCTATTTTAAATTGCTTTATGTATCTGCTTATAGGGGTCAAACCTGTTCTTCTAAACTTCTCTCTTGTCTTTCTATGAGGACCATGAGATTTTACAGCCATCAAAACACCGTTTAATTTAATTGTTTAAAGCCTTTTAAATTTATATGCTTTTTGAATTTCATATATTCAGTATCATCTACTTTCTATGCATAGGTAGTCTTAATTCAGGCGAGTCTCTTATATGATCTAAGTTTGACTGCACTACTTTTCTCGTATAATTTATGGCATTTTGATAAGAATTCCCGGTCTCGAATCTTACTGACTCGGGTGCATACCATTCCTTTGAAACCTCTTCAACACTTCTCATAAGCCATTTTCGAAATTCTTCTCTATCTTTTTCTCCGTTAAGAAACTTGGCTATGAGTGTTTCTCTAACCTCTCCGTAAAGCAGTTCACCAGTTTTGAAATTAAAATCCATTGGAGGCTGATAATATGTAACATTTTTTCTTCCGTTTAGAACATTGCTATATCCAACCTTGTCCCAGAATCCGCTACTACCTCTTCTCATTTCGGTAATTACTAATTTTGGGTGTTTGTAATTTTTGCAAATTTGTTTTTCAAACTCATCTACAAGCGATGAAGCTAGACCTTTTCTTCTGTGCTCTTTTCTAGTAACTGTATAGCCTATTGCTCCACAACCTATTTCACCAAAATCTAAAATATTTCCACTAATTAATGATGCAGGATCATTGTTGTGGTTATTATATGCTACCATAAGAACTAGCGGATTTTTAGCAGTTTTATTAGTCGTATTCTCTATAAGAGTTCGAATTTTTTCTATAGGTTCTATCTCACTTGGCGAGAAATAAGGTTGTAATAAGCTTTCATAAACGTATTCAAGCCTTGGATCCCTGGGGTTGATGATTCTTTCAATATGATAACTTCGCAACATTTTCTTTAATGCTTCTCAATCTTAATTTTCCTTTCATTTTCAAAGTGTAATAATAGAATAATACACTCAAATTTAAATTCTTATCTATAAGAACAATTTTACAAATTTTTTGGTCTCTCGATTTTTATAACATCAAGGTTCTTTGGAACTGCCTCAACATTTAGAATTTCGGCTAAAGAAGGTTTTGTTCTATCTTCATCCCCATGCACCAGTTCTTTAACATACAGACCAGAAGAACCTTTGATAGTGAGAACTATAGTCTTCCCATTTATTCGTCTATATCTAAGGTCTTTTACTAGTCTCCTCCTTATCAAATCTGCCCTTCTATGAGCGACTCTAACAGGTGTACGTTGACTTATAGTTCCTATCAAACTTTTTAACTTTTTCAATTCTTGTTTTTTCACAGGCTTGTTAAACTTTACAATCATGCGGTATGTTTTATCACCCATCTCAGACTTTACTCTTCTAACAGTGAACTTGCCAGTAAATTTCAGAAGTTTTATATTAATCTTCTTGTTCTTGTTTATCTTTTTCTCCATTTCTTTTAGATTAAAATTTCTTACTTTTGGCTCTGTCACCTCAATCACAAAAGGTCTCCAATCCAAGCACCTAGCATCTATATCCTCCCTTCCGTAACCATGAAAGGCATTACCCTTACCTTTTGTGATTTTCATTAAAGGCTCTGCAATTATCTCCTGGACAGAAGTTTTATACTTTCCAGGAGTTCCCCACTTGGATTGAGGTATCTTCCTATTGAATTTTTTATAGTAGCCTAGAATGAACAATGGGTTTATCTTGATTTCGACGTCTCCTTTTTCAAAATCAGATAGTACGACTATGTCGGGTTTTTCAAAATTAATTGGCTTATTGACTATATCAGTTATTTTCTTTCTTAATTCCCTGTTTAAATCGAACTTTATTGACTCTACATACTCTATGCCAATAATTTCCCAGAGCTTTTCTTCTTTATTCAATACTTCTGCCGGTACTAACGAGCCGACTGAAAAATTATTGAATTCTATTCCCTCTAGCTTCTTGACAGCTTTTTTAGAATAGTTGTCTAGACTTTCAAACAAGTCATTACACAAAAAACATTTTTCCTTTGATTTTGGACTAAATTCCTTGTTAATCTTAAACTTAAAACCAGAAAAGTTGCTAGAGTCTACCTTTGAGTAGTCTAATGACTTGCTATCAATCATCATCGCTAACAATGCCCTTATTAACTTTCCTTTTTCCTTGTTAGAATAGCCAGCTAGCAGTCCATAGTAGAAACGACCAAGGCACGAGTCGCAGAAATATCCTTTCTCCAAGATTTTTAAGATGTTTTCAATCATTAAATTCCCTGTTTGTCACAAATCCAGTTCAAGATAGATATACAAGAGCTAGCAAGATAAATGTTCTTTCCCAATGAAATCTTTTCACCATTTCTCAATGCAAATCTCTCTTCCTTGTCTGGTAGACCTACTTGGTCTCCTAAAACTATGATAGGGTTTTTATTCAATTTCAAGTTTTCTATGAATTCTCCCTTCTCATGTAACACATAATTTTTTCCACCAAGTTCAGTTAAAACTTCCTGGAAGCTTTTCCTAGCAACTTTCGTTCCCTCGACCTCCAACCATTCCTTCCCAAAATTCATAGACAAAATCTTTTTAACCCATTTTGCATTTGTAATCTCGTCCACATAGACAGTCGAGTACTCTGATCCTTGAAAGCATATCGTAACAGGTGGTTTTGGCGGTCCGTTTAATACAACAAAAATCCTAGCATCCTCTCTTGCCTTATGTGAAAGCCAGAGAGCAGATGATATGCAACGACAAACCAAGTCCATCCTCCCGGCAGATATCAAGTCGTTTAATTTAAAATTGTCATCAGTCCTAGCCTTCCTTGCATAAAGAACAAAAGTCCTCATCTTAAGTTCCTTTAAACATTTTTGAAAACTTGGAGAACATTCCCCTCTTTCCTGAGAACATCTTCATCATCTTTTTTATCTTTTCATAGGTTTTCATGAGTTCTCTTACATCTGCCTCGCTCACACCCGAGCCTTTGGCTATTCTCTTTATCCTATTAGCTTCTATTATCTGAGGGTTTTCTCTCTCCTCATTGGTCATTGACTGTATGATTATGGCCCATTTTTTCATTTTCCCTTCCTGCTTGTCCATGTCGAACTCCTTTGGAATTTTCACAGGAAGGCCTGGCATCATCCCCATTACGGACTTTAGTGAACCCATTTTGTTCATTGATTTTAATTGATCTAAGAACTCGTTCATGGTAAACTTTCCTTCCATTATCTTCTCAGCAGTCTCTGGTTTGAAATCTGCCTCCTTTGCCTTTTCTATCAATCCTTGGATGTCACCAAAACCTATCAACCTTGATATAAACCTCTCAGGGTCGAATACTTCTATCGCATCAGTTTTTTCTCCAGTTCCGATAAACTTTATTGGGGCGCCGGTAATTGCGCATGATGTTATTGCACCCCCACCTCTTGCAGTTCCATCCATTTTGGTTAAGAATATGCCTGTTATCCCGACTAATTTTTTAAATCCTTCTGCTTGCTGGCCAGCAGCCTGTCCCAAATCTGCAGGTATAGTTAGCAACACTTCGTTAGGTTTTACAAATTCTCCTAATTTTTTCAACTCGTCGGCTAGTTCTTTGTCTAAGGAGCTTCTACCAGAAGCATCGAATATTAAAATATCATATTTCTTGAATTTCTCTATGCCATTTTTAGAGATGTCAATAGGATTTTTGATATCCTTTGGTGCATAGCAAGGAACATTTATCTGAGACGCCAGCTGTGATAGCTGATCCATAGCGGCTGGCCTATGAACATCACAACCTATCAAAACAGGTTTTAACCCTCTCTTTTGATAGAATTTTGCAAGCTTACCTATAGAAGTCGTTTTACCAGAACCGAACAAACCAACGAACATTATTCTCCCAGGGTTTAGATTAACCTCAGACTTGGCTCCTACAAATTTTACAAGTTCATCATAAACTATTTTTATGACATGCTCCTTCGGAGTTAGTCCTGAAGGCGGCTTTTCGTTCAAAGACCTGTTCTTTATTCTTTCTGTCAAATCAGAAGCAAGCTTAACATCAACATCAGAAGCAAGCAAGGTTTTTTGAATATCCCTAGCTAGTTCTTCTAGAACGTTCTTGTCAATATACCCTGCTCCTGATATTTTCCTAAGGGCTTCCTTCAGTCCCTCGCTAAGTTTCTCAAGCATAAGAAGAATTTGACTTTATTATTATTAAATCTTTAATGGTTTCTGAAATTGCCAGGAATTTTCCACAGATTCGATATAGATGTTGTTGCGGTTATTTTCATATAACTATGTACTGGTTAAATAACTTTCCAATAGGTTCCTTTAAGATTGGAGACAGATTTGAGTTTTTAGTTCTTGTTTTCTGATTGCTTTACTATTTCCATTATAAGACGCTTTGTTTGTTCTAACTCCTTTACTGTAATATTTTCCTCTTTAGAGTGTGGGAGTTTGCCTCCTTTAGAAAGTCCCAAGACAGTATAGCCTTTCGTTGCGAGTGAACCTCCTTGAATTGTGGCGGATAATGTCAGTAGCTTGAATTTCAATCCAGCAGCTCTTGAAGCTCTCCTAGCAAGACTAACTATTTTTTCTGTTTCTTTAGTATAAAGAGGATATGCTACTTCTTTCCTGATAATCTTATATCTGCAACCTGTTTTCCTGCACGCTCCTTTAACAACTCTTTCTATTTTCTTGAGATTTTCGTTTATGTCTGCGATTCTATATGCTCTGGTTTCGCAGGACATTACTACATAGGATGGTATAACATTGTGCTGTTTGCCTCCGGATATGGTTCCTATATTTGTAGTGTGACCTTTTGAGTCTTTACCTAATTTTAGTTTTGATATTATGATGCCTGCAGTTTTTATTGCGTTAAGACCCTTTTCTGGGCTACTCGCCGCATGAGCCTCCTTTCCATAAATATGTATCTCAAAATCCGCATCTCCGAGAGCTTTGTTTATGAAATTGCCAGGTGGGTTTGAACCATCGACATCGAAAACAAATTTAATTTTTTTACTTAAATTTAAATGCTCTATTCCCATGCAAGCACATTCTTCCCTTACGGAAAAGACGCATAAGAAAGTCGACAAATTCTTCTCACATATTAATTCCTTTACTGCTTCGAGCAAAGCTGCGATAGCTGCTTTATCATCTGAACCAAGAATTGTAGTTCCATCGCTTGTTATAGTTTTATTTTTTATTATAGGTCTTATAACCTTTTTCCCATCTTCAACTGTGTCCATATGAGCAACGAACATTATCTTAGGCTTCCCCTTACCAATTTTAGCTATTAGATTACCAGAATTACCTTTGACGACTTTTCCAGCTTTATCCATGTATGATTGTATTCCTATTCGTTTGAGATATCTCTGAATATATCTAGCCGTGTTAAGTTCGAGACCGCTTGGCGAAGGTATTTTTATAAGTTCAAAAAAAGTTTTAATCAATTCATTATTTGATTTCATGCTATTATCACTTCTTAAAAATTGTTAAAAGAACCATAAAAATCTATTACATCATGTTATATCCACATAACCTGATGTTCAACACCATCTCAATTTCATATCATAGGTTATGTTTGCTGCCGGCTTTTCCTCTCTATCCTGCCGCTCCTTGGGTAGCTTCCATTCAATCCTATTTTATTTCGTTGATGTGTACTTGAAATTCACATCATGCTGTTCAGCAGGAAGTTGATACCCCCCACATTCGAAGGGATAAGCAAGTACACCACTGGGAAAATTCGCATCGGGACTATAACATTTCCAGTAAAAGAACGAGCTTGGTTGAACCCAATGAAGATAAGGGTTTCCCTCTTTAACAATCGGACTTATTGATGTATCTGATACTTTAGCACAAAAGGCAGCCATAGAGTGAGTACCTACACTACCTGCAAATCCAAATAGTTCACCACGTTTTACAGTGTGTCCAATTAGGGCCTCACATGCACCCGCGTTACCCTGTTCTGGAATCACATAATCATCAAATGCAAAGAAAAGGTGTCCTTCGGCTTGGTCTTCTTTAGTACTTCCCCACTCTTCACGTTCAGCACAATCCAGATTTTGATAGTGTCCTAGCAACAATGGCGAGCTGTATAAATGATAGACAGTTATAATCATACCCGGCCAATCAGGACTAGCAGACTCGAACCATAACTGCAAATCATTATAAGGCGTGTTATTAACAGGCGTGTTTTCTTTTCCGTCTTGTATGCGGTATTTAGCGTTTCGGTTAGAAAAGCCCACTAATACCATATCAACAGGCGCAAGCAAGGGCGTTCCATGCTTAAGCTCGAATTCCATGCCACACTTACCGGAATAGGCTCGATAATATGGAATAATACCAAATTTGGGGCCAAGAGTTATTATGTTAGGGTCAGCACCACCACTGTATAATTCCGGATGAGTATTGATACCTTCCATACTCAGTGGCGGTGAGGTAATTGCACATGCACTCGTATTGGGCACTGAAATAGGTACCGATGATGATGTAGGTTCCGGAGTCTTTTTTGGTGGTCTTTGGTTATTTTGAGTATTATTTCCTTGAGAAAGAGTTTGATTTATTTGACTTGGAGTCATTTGTGCACATCCAGCTATCAAAACTATTAATAAAACCAAAATAGCTAACCTTTTCATATTTACAATTAAGAAACCTTGCCATAAAAATATGATATAGTTGTTTCCCATGGTTATTTTCATATAATTCCAATATTGTATATACAAAATTGGTAATATTTTCTTATAAGGTGATTCTGACTAGTAAGGAACTATAACTTAGATTTTTATCAATCTAGAAAATATTTAATACTTCTTTATAGTTCTCCTTATCCAGTAAATATCAATTATAAACAGTAATATAGCAAATTGAAATAAATAATTTTCATAAATTACATTAAGAGAACTGATGTTCCATTTATAATAATAATTTAAAAGTGCTATAGATGGTATAATTGCTGCTGGTTCGCATGCAGTTAAAAGTAACTGACTATGAAAATGGGGATTAGACCAAGTACTTCTTAAATCATTTATTGCTAAGACAAGTATAGATATACCAAACACAAGCTCATTATAAAATACAGTTTTAAATTCATCAAATATTGGAACGAGAGCTATCCCAGTCGATAATTCTATAAGAAAAATACAGAATAAGAATATGTAAAGCATATAGAACCAACCAACAATTGTATTAAAAGTTCCGTACATAATATTAATTTCTTGCTAGATAATAAAAATCTATCAATATCTGTTTAAAACATGTATATACAAATATGGTATTATTTTCATATAACCCACGGAAAATAGAGTTTTAATGCTGACAATTGTTTTAATTTCATGGTTATGCTTTATATTCTAACAATAAGAAGAATATAATCTTAATACTCTTAAATATTATTATGAAAGTAGCTGGCATAGACCTTGCTGGCAAGTCTGAAAACCCAACTGGTTTCTGTCTTTTAACCGATGAAGGTTCTCAAACAAAACTCCTTTTTACAGACACAGAAATACTAAAAGAAGTAGAGGAAGTTAAACCTGATTGTATAGCCATAGATGCCCCATTCTGGTTACCTATGTCTGGCGCTTGGCGACCTTCTGATGAAAAGTTGTTAAAAAGAGGATTTCAACCCATATCGCCTTTATTTCCAACCATGAGAATTCTAGTATTGAGGGCTTCTCATCTTGTAAAGGTTTTGAAAGAAAGGAAATATAGAGTCATTGAAGTCTTTTCAAACGCATCTGAAAAAGTTCTAGGTCTTTCAAAAGAGTCTAGGAAGAACAAAGATGAATATGATGCATTGTTGTGCGCGTTAACGGCAAAAGCATATTTAGAAAGGAATTATGAAGACTTGGATGGAATTATAATACCAAAGTAGTTATCCGTAAGGATTTTTGATAAGTTCTTCGAACTGCATCTGTTCTCTCAGAATCCCAATAGATAGTCCATAGTCTCTTACCTGTTTTATTTTATCCGACTCATTAGAAGAGAATTCAAACACCTTATTTTTGTAAACAACTATCATTCTTTCATCTCTGCATAAGTGAAGGTAGAACCTGTCCTTGATGACAAGTAGCGCTTTATTAACGAATTCATCCTTCCTTTTGTCGTTCAACTCGAAGTAAAGAAATGTCAAAGTTCCTCTCTCGCTCTCTTTTTCTAGAGTGGTCTTCCTTGTCTTAACTATTTTAACAAGGTTCAGAATAGACTTGTCGAACAAACTCTCTTCAATTATTACGCCCTTCCAAACCATTCTATCTCCAGTAAGGATAGTAATATTCTTCATAAGAAAGTTGTACCTTACTTATCTCGCTCATATCATCTAGGTTGTTTGCCTTTATCATTCTGTTAGATAGAGTGTAAAGTATGTTGTCAATGTACAGAGATCTTGTTATCTGAGACTGATAGTCATAATAGTTGGTTTCGTTCGTGGTCTCGTTCTCATGAGTTATATTTCCCTTTAATACTATTCCATTTACTAGGTCTATGTTAAATACGTAAGCCCCTCTCCATACAATGTCTCCGTAGGCCCAGTCAGGAATATTTCCGTACTGATTCTCGTATTGTGTTTTGTCTATCTGTGCAAGTGAGATAGGTATCACCAACAAATTCTTTTCTTTGTCAAATAGGAATGCTTTGTGGTCATAAAGGGCTTGGCTGTCTGTTCCCCTGTCTCCAATCGTAACCTTACCTATCTCCTTTGGATTCTCGACGTCAGAGACGTCAAACAAAGAAATCTTCATACCTTGATACCACGCGAATTGCTCGTTTCCACCTGTCGCTTCTTTTCCAACGCCAATGATATGATTCTCGTCATATGGATGCAAGTAATCAGAAAATCCTGTCACTTTCAGATATCCTAAAACCTTGGGGTCCTGTGGCACTGACAAATCAATCACAAACAACGGATCTATCTTTTTGAAAGTCACTATATATGCTCGGTTTCCGAGAAATCTGGCAGAGTAAATCTTTTCTCCTTTTGCAAGATCCTCAACCTTACCTATTATTTTCAAATCGCTATCTAGAACATAAAGATGGTTCGCACTGTTCCCTTCCCACAGGTTTCCGGTCGTGGTGGCTATCCTAAAGTCATCATTATATTCGTCCATCGAGAACTGATTTAAGACGTAACCAGGTGCATCTCCGCTCGCCTTATATTCTATGCTGTTTCCAGAAATTGAAATTTTATGAATTATAGTTTTTTCCATTTCCTTGGCTATTTCTTCTTGAACTTTTACCATGTTTTCCTGTACTATCTTCATAACACTGGCTGACTGTTCGGGGTTCAAAGTTGCCAAATAGCTCTGGAATTCATCTCCTATTTGTTGCATTTTTTCATATTTTGTCAAGTTTGAATTCCTTATCTGGTTTATCTTAATTTGAACGTTAACTGGAACAGCAGGTATAAGGGTTTCATCAACTATCTTGTCGTAAAAATCAAATTCACTAAGTCTTTTCGTATAGACAATGTATATGTTATTGGTTGAGACATACATGTTCTCGCTATAACCCATGAGGAATGTTTTTGTAGATATGTCCTCACCGTCATTCTGAGTGTTTACTGCTAATATATTTGTGAAAATATAGGATGAGTCAGGAAAGTCAAAGTAGTAGATATCAGTTGCAGGAATAGTCTTTAAAACATTATTAGACTGGATTACGGGCATAGGAATTGGCCCTGGTTCACTGTAATATACCGGTTCATTAACTATAACGTAAGCATAATCCCCTATCATTCTTGAATCATAATAATTGCCATCTATAGAAACGTTCCTTTTTAGAACAGGATTAGACCTATCCGTTACATCATAGATTTTTACAAATGTTTGCTGAGTATATGATCTTCGAGGCATTATACCAATTTCAGAGGATATTGAACTAGAAGTGTAAGATTCGTCCCACCCAAAAACAACCAACCTATCATCATTTATGAATATTTCTTGTGGTGTCCCGTTTAACTCTATTTCAGAAAGAATTTTAGCGTTTTCTGCTGGATAGGCATCAACTATGACAACTTTCTTTCCAGAAACAACATAAATATATTTTCCATCATTTTTTACTATGTCTGGTTCATCAACGCCTTCAACCTGAATATTTGTCTTTGAATAATCTTCAGAACGTTCGCTTGAAGCAGCACTAGGAACGCTTGTGCTTTCTGCGGACTGTTTAGCCATTCCAGTAGTTGCTGTTGCCATCATTGGTACTCCGAAGTATCCATACCCACCATAAGACTCTGTATTAGTTTTTATGAAATTTTTCAGTTCTTCATATGAAGAGAATTTCTTCAAGTTGTCTTGTTCCACAGGTTGGGGAAAGATTAAATAAACTCCTACGAGGGCAACAGCTATAATTATTAAAAATACAAACGAACTAAATCCTTTTTTCATATAAGAACTTTAATCAGGCTCATTTAAATATTGTTATCATTTTGTTAGGTTTTTACCTAAGTTTATAATCAAAAGGTTTAAATCCTTAACTTGTCATTAATTTTTTTATGCCTATTATACAAGATGATAGAGAAAGAATGATAGCACATGGTAATAGTGTAGAAAAAATTTGCAATGGAAAATGTAGTGATTGTACTCAAGATCAAAGAATTTATGAAGGTTTAATAAGTACTAATAGTTCTACTTTTTCAGGTCACGTTTGTCCAGGTGGATTAACGTACGGAACGAGAATTGAAAGCTTTTGTGAAAAGAGCCCAACAGAATATCGTTCAAATATTGTATTACCGGTTGCTAGAAACCTGATATTAGATTCCTTAGGAAATTTTAATCCAGATAAAATTAAAAATGATGTAAGAATTCTAAGAGAATATCTTGTTAATGAAGAAAATATTCCGACTGCTAAGGAAGAATCTTTACCTGTAATTTTAAAAGAAACTCCATTAGCATTAAGAATTTCTTTATCAGCATCATCCTTAAAAAGGAGATTCCCGAGAGAACTATTCCCACTTTTTTAATCTAGTAGTCTCTCAACGATTTTAACAGAGTCAAATTTTTCCAAATCCTCATAATTCTGGCCAACCCCAAGGTATAGAATAGGCCTTTTAATGGTGAAGGAAGCTGATATTGCCGCACCACCTTTCTCATAAACATCTACCTTTGTTAAAATCAAACCATCCACGCCAACAGCATCATTGAAAAGTTTGCATTGATCGTAAATATCATTTCCAGTTAGGGCATCTAAAACAAGTATCTTCAAATCAGGACTGTTAACCCTTATTATCTTCTTCAACTCGTCCATAAGGTTGACGTTAGCATGACTCCTTCCAGCGGTATCAGCCAGAACAACATCTATATCCTTTGCGTTGGCATGCTTAACAGCATCGAATATAACAGCCGCTGGGTCTGCCCCGTAATTGTGTTTTATGACTTCTATATCAAGATTTCTACCATGCTCTTCTAGTTGCTCGATACTGGCCGCTCTGAAACAGTCTGCTGCTGCAAAGACGCATTTAAGTCCACTTTTCTTCAACAAATGACCAACCCTCGCAATAGAGGTTGTTTTTCCAGAACCGTTAAAACCTAAGAAAACAATAAGGAATGGTTTCTTAGATTTAACTTTCTCTATTAAATCAAAGCTTTCAACGCTTAGAATTTCAGTTATAGAATCTTTAAACGAATTTTTAACAACGTTTTCAATCTCCCCTCTCTTAATAAAGTTTCCAACCAAATTATTTCTCAAATCATTAATAATCTTCTCAGAAGCCTCTAAAGCAACATCAGAACTTATCAGGCTCATTTCTAAATCCTTTAGAATGTCTTTAACGTCTTCTTCCTCTATTTTTTTCTCGGTTATTTTCTTCTTAATCTTCTCTATAATTCCCTTCTCAACTTCTTTAGGTTTTTCAGCTTTTGGTTTCCTCTTGAAAAGCCTTCCTAATATGCCTTTTTTTTCTTCCTTAACCTTTTCAGTCACTAACTCAGGCTCGATGAGTTTCTCTTCTATCTTCTTTTCAAATAAATCTGATTCTTCATAGAGCTTTTCCTCTTCAATATGCTCTATTTCCTTAGCGGTTTCAATAGTTTCTTTAGCTTCCTCTATTTTCTTTTCAGCCTCTATTTCCTCTTTGGCCTCTTTTTCAATCCCCTCAACAATCTTCTTCTCTGGTTCAAGAGGAGTTTCAGTTGGTTTTTCAGATTCTACAGGTTTTTCTGGTTCTTCAATCTCCTCCTCTACTTCCTTTAAAAGCTCTTCTTTAGTCTCTTCTACATGCTCCTCTTTTTTTACTTCCTGCACAGCTTCTTCTATTTTTTTCTTTTCTTTTTCAGAAACAACCTTAGAAATTTTGTCTATTCCTTCCTTTAGTTTCTTCTTTAAGAACCCAAACACTTTATCACCTTTGCAATTTTTCTAACTCTTCTTGCAGCTTCTCTAGTTGCAAGGCAATGCTCATTATATGATTCCTTACATCATCCAAACTTCTTTCTAACTCTTTCATGGTATTGTCTAAAACAATTATAGCATCCTCTCTTTTCTTTTTTATTGCAATTCCGCTCCCTATACCAATTATCACTTCTTCTGCATTTTCTATTTTACCAGAAACGAAGTTGCCACTTCCTAAAGGTATCAAAGCGTTGCTTGGCTTAATCTGCTTTAACTCTTCTATTGCTGTTTTTGTACTTTGTATCTCTTCTATCCTTTGGTTTAATTCATCTGCTTTTTCTTGCAAAGCTTTCAAGTTTGACTCTAATATTTGAAATTGAACCACTTTCTTTTGAAAATCTTCTTTCATTCAAAAACCTCTCCTATCCTACCAATCTCCGCTCCTGTAGTTGGATCTGAAACCAATACACCATTGCTATTGACAATTATCCCTGATCTTACATATGGTGTACCATAAGTTACAGAGCCCACATCTACCTTTACTTTAAGTATTTCTTCTATCTTTTTAAGCTCTTTTTCTCTAGCTTCCCTATGGCAAAGACAACCTATATTACTTGCTATACCACACGAGCCCACTATATCTAAATTAGCTATTTTTCCTATTTCAACCTCGCATCCCAGAACATCTGAAATTTCTTTTTGAAACTTTTTCAAGGAACTTGATATTAGACATCCTTTATCATTGCATAGAATCAAGTTTCCTAAAGCAGTTTCATTTGAATTTATAACCTTTAGGTTCAAACCATTTTCTTTTAGTTTTCTTACTTCATAATCTTCAATTATTTTCGATAGGATGATACCATTGCTATTTCCCATAGCAAACAGTCCAGTTAGCTCTGTTCCAGATACAGTTGATGAAACGATTTCTGTTTTTAAAGTTTCCCTAACTCTTTGTAAGAGGCTTTGCTGAACGTTTGCTCCAAGAAAGCAATATTTATCAGTAGCAAAGCCGTACATGCCTATGTTCGGGTCGCCATTAAAGTTAGTCCTTAAAAATTTGAAAGCCATGTCTTGAATATAGAAATAGGAATATTTAATCTTTTTATATTAACCATCAAATTATTAGTCTATGAAGCAGACATTCAAAACCGGTCTTTGCTTCGGTACTACGACTGGAATAATAACAACCCTTGGATTAATGGTAGGAGTTGAGTCTGGAACGAAGTCGGTACTAGCAGTTCTAGGCGCTGTGCTGATAATAGCGATAGCAGATGCTTTCTCCGATTCGTTTGGGATGCATATATCTCAGGAATCTGAAGCTAAGAAATCCAGAAAGCAGGTCTGGGAATCTACACTCTCGACATTTGTTTCAAAAATCTTTATCGGCTTTACATTCATAGTCCCGGTTCTTCTGTTTGACCTGCAGACCGCCATAATATTAAGCATTTTATGGGCCATAATTCTCCTAAGCGCTCTCAACTTTTACATGGCTAAAGAAAAAGGAGTAAATCCATGGCCAGTTATAACGCAACATGTAGGGATAGCACTGATTGTGGTAGTAATCACCCACTTTATTGGAGAATGGATATCCTTAACCTTTGTCTAGCTTATAGAACTAAACTTTCTCGTCCGCTTTCTGTTCTTCTTTCTTTACTTCCTCAGTTTTTTCTTCTTTAGGCTTTTCAACTTTTACTTCTGGGGTTTCTTCTTTAGGAATCTCTTCTGCTTTACCTTTAACTTCCTCTTCGATTTCATCTTGTATGGTCTTTTTCTTTCTTTCCTTTCTCTCTTCCTTGATCTTCTCCTTCTTTCCCTTTTTCTTTTCCTCTTTCTTCTTTACCTCTTCTTTAGAAGGAGTCTTAATCTCCACGCCCAATAACTCTGCATAAATTACATCATCTTCCTTTATTACATGAACTCTTACCTTTCTAGGAGGATTTTGAATTCCATCTTTCCAGATAGTGTCGTTGATAGACTTTCCAATTTTAATGTTTTTTGTCTTCGTGTTCTTGATAAGAAAGTCTCTGATAATTTTAATAGCATTGGAAGCTCTCCTACGCCTCTGCTTCTCGTGAGTTTCCCTTAAAGGAATATTAAAAACTTTTTCTTCAACCATAACATCATAGTTTCAATTTTATTTATTTAAAGCTTTATTTTGCATCAGAATTGTTGTTTAGTGTAAGTTAGCTCTGAAAGTATATAAGTATTTAAACTCTGAATAAACATATATTTTCATAAAATAAGGAGAATTTGAATGCCATTTGAAAGAAGACGCTTTGACAATAGACCTAGCTTTGATAGAGGTCCAAGAGAAATGCACAAAGCAGTTTGTTCTGAGTGCGGAAAGGAATGTGAAGTTCCTTTCCAACCAACAGAAGGCAAGCCTGTCTTTTGTAGAGAGTGTTTCGCTAAAAGAAGAAGATTTTAGTAGATTCTAAGTAATTAGATTACTATTTTCACTAGTGTAAGCTATATAGTAATTTCTAAAGATTTAGATTACTGTCTTTTTCTAGTGTAAACTATATAAAAATTAGATTATAAGGTATCTGTATGAAGGAAAAGAAAGACTGTAAGGAATGTGGAATACCCCTTAAAGACTGGCAGGTAAAGCAGGGGTATGACTTGTGCTTGGAGTGTTACAATTCAAGCAAAAGTAAGAAAATGATTAAACATAGTTAAATAGTACAGCTTATCTGGGACGATGAACATGCCGGACTGCCTCCAATCGAACTGCAGGTTTCTATGAGACTCTTTATGGCATCCGTGCTACAATACAAATCAGAAAAGCCTTGCATATTGTAACAACCTATACTGTTTGAACTGTCAATCCAATTACCTTTAAACTGACTCGTACAAAGACTTTTTGCTTGAGACAGCTGAGATGCATAGTTTTGTTTTATATAATTCAAACCTTCCTGACCCATATATTCTGGCGGTATGGAGTATGTATTGCTAGATTGACTTTTTAGAAAATTCTTATTAATGTAAGAATATGAAATCACAACAATTAAAATTATTACCGCAACCTTAAGGTCTTCCATTAGTATTTTTTAAGTTTCCTTATTTAATACCTTTTCGTAAGAATGTACTATGTATTAGCTACAACTCATTCTAATCCAAAGGCTTAAATATTTTTCATATAAACTAATTATTGGTCGTATGAACAAATCAGCTATAGATTCTATGGAAGTTGTTGAAGGTTTTGATGATACTCAAACTACATATGTTGAATCCCCAATAATGAATTTACCAGAAGGTGCGACTGTTAGAATTCCAGGAAAAGGCATAGAAATCAAAAACAAGAGGATAACAACACCAGGCGATTCCAAATCAATCGTGCAAATCAAAAAACCCTTTAGGATAAAAGGCATTGACGGTTATGCGTTGATTGAAGATGAAATAAATGTTTTGAACAGAACCCCGTCATATCCGCCTCTGTACGTGGAGGTGCATGAAGACGACCACCAAAGATTTGAAGAGTACCTAACTTTTGGTCATCCAGTCGTAAACGAACTTACCAATAGGAAAATTGCAGACTATCACTACAAACAACTGACAGGAAAAAACATAAACTCAGCTGGAGATTATGAAGAGATGATTAAAAATCATCTGTTTAGAAATGTTCCATCAAAAGAGATTGAAAACATAATGAGGGAAATCAAAGGGGCAGCGGATTTTGACTTTCAGAGGATAAAGGAAATGAAAGTGGATGTAACAAAGGATTATAAACTCCCTTACATCGTATAGCTATTCTTAATTTAATTAAGAGAATTTGAGGTTCTATTATATTTTAAGTCTTCCTCTTCTCCAGAGGGACGACCTGAAAGTCCAAAGCACTCAGGGTCGAGGTTAAATAGCGTAGTCAGACAAGCTAGAAGCATGAAGACTAATATGACAGACATACACAATAAGAGGAAGCAGATAGAAAGGACACTCCAAAGAATCAAAGATTCCGAAGAGATGTCGGATGCCAACAAGAAGGTTCTGGAAGATTTCTATAATTACTGCAACCTAAGCGTCAGCCCTGGAAGAACGCTCTCATACCTGGAGATGATGATGAGATGTTGCTTTATTCTCAAGAAGGACTTTGTTGATGTTGTAAAGGAGGATGTTCAAAGACTATTAAACGAATTAGACAGCAGGGAATATTCTGTCTCTTACAAGAAAGGGTATAGAATAACCATAAAGAAATTCTTTAAGTGGCTGAGAAATACCGATGAATACCCTCCAGAGGTCAAGTGGTTCAAGTCTACGGTAAGAAGAAATGAGATGAGATTCCCGACAATCATAACCAAGGAAGAGCTTCTGAAGATTATTGAGGCTGCAAATCATTTGAGAGACAAGGCCTTCATCTTCGTCCTTTACGAGTCCGGCTGCAGGATAGGTGAGATGCTCTCCTTGAAAATGAAGGATGTAAATTTTGATGAAGTTGGTGCGTTTGTAAGAGTTCATGGAAAAACAGGACCTAGAACCATAAGGCTTGTTCAGTCATCGCCAATTCTAGCTATTTGGATAGATAACCATCCATATAGAAACGATATGGAGTCTCCACTATGGACGTGCATAACTAAAAGGTCTAAATATGTAAATTTAACATATTACGCTGTCCGTTCATTATTCAAAAGGCTGAAAGCAAAGACAGGAGTTACCAGCAGGTTCTATCCTTATGTTCTGAGACATACAAGAGCTACCGATGTTTCTAAAGCAGATAGAATGTCAGATTCACTGATGAAGTGTATTTTTGGCTGGACACAAGGGTCGAATGCGGCAGCCTCATACATCAATCTTACTGGCAGGGATGCCGATGACGCCATATTGAGAATGAACGGGATAAAGAGGGATGAAACGAAGACCGAAGACATATTGAAGCCTAGGTCATGCTTCAGGTGCAAGAATAATAATACGACAACTGCGGATTTCTGCAACAGATGTGGTATGCCTCTGAATGATAATGCCATGGTGAAGATTTTGGAAAGGGATACTGAAAGGAAAAAAGCAGATGAAATACTAGACAAGCTTATACAAAATCCAGAATTCAAAAAGATGCTTTTGAGCAAGATAAAAGAAACTATTAAATCTTGATTTTTCTATATTATTAGTATGAGTGTATTACGAGGTTTAGGTCTAATATTATTGATAATAGGAATATTGCTCTTATTCGGACCTTTTGTCTTATCAGCGTTTGGTCTCGGGGGTCTACTTGTAGGCGGTATTATTGTATCTTTTACATGGCTGCCGGGATTGATATTCATTGTTATAGGAGCATGGCTTTATAGAAAAAAATAGAGGACCAGTAATATGAAATTGCTTAATCAATCCTGAATTTTACTTATTTTTAGAAAGCCTTAAATCACTATTTTTTCTATTATCATTATGAGCAAATTAGTTCTATTGATATTATCCTTAGTATTGATAATTTTTATTGCAGGATGCACCCAACTTACTGGACAAGCTATAACTCCTTCAACAAATGAACAAGAAACAACCCAACAACCTCAGACGCCACAGCAGCAAACTGCAACACAATATAATCCTTGTCAAGGCGTAGTCTGTAATGATTACTGTTCTAATAACTTGAGATACTATAGTGGCTACTGTTCAGAAGGCTCATGCCAATATTCTTCAGAAAATTGTGTTTATGGCTGTAAAAGTAACGCATGTATAAAATGTGAAAATGTTCAAGAGAGTTATACTGTAAAAGTTCCATACGACGTTCAAGAATCTTACATAGTTCAAGAATCTTATATTATTCAGGAGCCTTATACTGTGCAGGAGCCATACATAGTTCAAGAACCTTATCAAGTTCAAGAATCTTATGAGGTTCCTTATAGTTATACTCTTTTAAATGATTCTTTAATAGAAAAATGGAGCCTCTCTTTAGGTTATTATTATGAAGCTACTGCAACAATTTTCAATAATGAAAATATAGCTGGTATTTTTACTGTAATATTCAATCTTCAAACTTCTAACCATGGAACAATGACTGACTCTAAAACTTATAATATACAAGGCAAGAGCAGTCAGATATTTTCATCAATATTTGATACTAATATGGGAGAGAAAGTCTCGAAAACTTTTAGTGTCTTAGTTCCTAGAAAAACAGAATATAAGCTTGTCACCTATTATCGTAATGTAACAAAATATAGAGACGTTACCTATTATCGCGATGTAACGAAGTATAGAAATGTTACAAAATATAGAACAGTCACAAAATATCGTGATGAAATTCGTTATAGAAGCATTTTAGTTTGCGATAATCAAAGCCAAGAAATTGCACCACAAACTCAGTTAAAATCTTTTGGCACCTATTGCAATTCTAATTCAGAATGCAGCAGCAACTATTGTGTTCATAGTTATTGTAGAAATACCGTAACCTATTGTGGAGATAGTTATTGTGATTCTGTAGAATCTTGTTCATCTTGTTCTTCTGATTGTGGAACATGCCTTGTCCCAGCACCAAATACGACACCTACTCCTCAACCAAAATCTTTTGGTGCTTATTGCAGTTATAACTCAGAATGTAGTAGCGGCTATTGTGTTCATAACTATTGTAGATATGCTACAACCTATTGCGGAGATAGTTACTGCGACTCTGGAGAAACGTGCTCATCTTGTTCCTCCGACTGTGGAGTATGTTCATCTCCTATTCCTCAACCTTCACCGCAAATAACACCTGAGCAAGAAATAAAGAATTTTGTCAGCAAAATCAAAGGTATTGAAAGCATCAAAGATGGTGCTAAAATAGTTATTTATTTCGATGAGTGCTTTGATTCAGATTATTTCGTTAGAAAGCAAAGTGGACAAATAATTGTTGAAAAAAGATATAAAGGTCAGAATGATTATGATTTAAGCTTATGGATATATTGCGATTATTACAAACAAATAAAAGATAACTCTAATATATGTCCATTATCCGCTGAAAAAATAGAAGCATATTTTAATACCAAATATTGTAATGAATATTGCCTGTTCTATAACAACTATTGTGCATTAAAATCATGTATGGGAAACATTGAAGATTTCAAGATTTGTCCTTAAGTATAAATATCTAAATTACAAATAATTCTTATGAAAAAGATATTATCGATTGCGATATTATCTATTCTTTTAGTTTCAGGATGTTCTTTAGAAAATACTATAAAAAGGGATTTATCAGCTAATACAACAGCAAAAGACATAGTTCCAAGTAAAATTTCTAATTATGAAACTGTAGATACGGATACGCTAGTATCTAAAGCTACAGCAGCTATAGTTGGTGCAACCGTATCCGGTTTAACGGCAGGAAATATTGCAACTACTTATAAATCTGCAGATTTTACAGAAAAATTTATTACATGCTATCAAGAAGTAGGAGCAATTAATTCAAATGGTTATTACAGAAAGGATAATCCACTATATGGCGGAGCTATAGTCGTTGCTGATAAAAATCAAATAGAAGACCCAGCAAATTTATGGAGATGCATAAAGCAAGGGACGTTATTTTCAGTGCTTGGACAAGAATTTACCCCATGCAAAAAATACTTTAAAATAGAAACTGATTATAATACATTCTACGTTTTATTGGCAGGAACCGATACAAGTGTATGTGAAGATATTTGCAAAACGATGATAACGGGTTGTTTATAATAATCCTTAAATCCTGATTTAATCAATCTTTTCTTCTTAATTTTCTATAAACATAGAAAGAACCGCCCTGAACATCTGGTATATTCATAACCTTGTATTCAAACGTTTTGCCTTTAATGTAAAATGTTCCATATGGGCTGGCATGTTTTCTATGTCTGTAGTAAGCTTTCAAAACCCAGCTTGGAACATTAGAAGTATCAGACCCAACTCTGATTCTTTCCCACTTGCTAAAACTAAATGCTGTCTTCAAGTCGTTAATGATTCCCATATTATTAGTTGTTAAAATTGAGATTTAAGTTCTAATTTTTCTAATATATCATTATGAAAGATAAAACTAATCGTAAAATGGTTGGTAGATGGTGTGAAAACCTTGGTATTTCATTAGTTGCCGGTGGTATATTAAGTGCTGCAATCAATCCTTTAACCACTTACTTTTTTGTTATTGGATTATTTTTAGTTATATACGGTGGATATGCAATAGAAAAATAACCATTAAATTCTGATTTTACTAAATTATTAATATGTTGAAAGTTAAGGTAATTAACTTTCTAGGAAGAAAATGGGCTAACGCAAACATCAAGCTAATAAAAATTGACGATAATTTCTATCATAACCCAGAAATAACAGAAGGAAAAACTAATGATAAAGGAATTGCTAACTTTAACATTTCTGTAGGAACTTATTTTATAGAAGTATCAACAAAGAAGGTAGTTGTTCAGAAGATAATAACAACTGAAGCTGATGACACTTTTACTGTAAGAATGCCTTCTCTCTTTGGCTTTATCAAAATGGAAAAAATAGTTTCTGAAGGATTTCGTAATAAATTCTATGAAAAAGCTAGAACTGATTATGAAAAATGCTTCTTTTGTAAGAAACATTATGAAAAATCTGTAGCTGGTTCTTTCGCAGACAGGTTCAAATGTAGATATTGTGAAAAGTATTATTGCTATGAACATCGTATTCCAGAAAACCATAAATGTTGGGGAAATCCAAGAGCTCCCCATGTAAATTTCACAGAAATACATCATGGAAGTGGAAGAGTAGAAGTAATAGTTCATGGATAAAATTCACTACCTCTAGTGGTAAGAAATCTATAAGCCTTAATTCTATAAAGAATGACTATGGTCATAGAAGACTATCTGGGCATATACGCTGTATGACTGAGAATAATCCTTAAATCTTGATTTTTCAAAATAAAAAATATACCATTTTGAAGAGCGAAAAACATTTGAATGTATTAAACCGAATACTTAGTGTTAAACTATTTCTCTTCGAGAAATGGTTATAGTGAGGCTAAATTTTTATAATCACGGAAGTTGTATAATGACTTTCTAGGTAAGTAATTATACTAATTTCTCGATTAATAAAGTTTTCGTCTCTCTATTGCTTGACAAATGAAAAAAGTATGAGAGCTTGACAATAAGAGCAATAAGAATAGGGGGAAATATGCTAAACATATTCGCGAAAATAATAGCTAAAAACCCACCGACCATTTTGATAGTACTAGGAGTATTTCTAGCATTACTACAGAACGGTCTAGGTGTCCCGTTAATAATAGCAGGAATAGGACTGAACGTCCTATGGTTAATACCAAGATTCATATAAAGTTGGAAATTTTTGGGTAGTTTTTCTACCCATTTTTTCTTTTTTTTTTTCTATATTTTAGAAAGACTTAAAATTCTATCTTTCTATATTATCATTATGAGCAAATTAGTTCTATTGATATTATCCTTAGTATTGATAATTCTTATTGCAGGTTGCACTCAACAACCTACTGGAAATAATATAGTTGCTTCATCAAACGAGCAACAAACAGTTCAACAACCAAAAACTGATGTCGGAACTACTATAACAAAGGACGACATATCTGTGAAGCTTGATGATGCTTACATTGACATAGATGATGGAAAGCTTAGGATGGGTGCACAAATACATGCTAAGGAGAATGCCTTCAATAGGCATTTGGAATATACAAATGCCGCTTCATTTATTTGTGAAATTTACGAGCCACAATCAGGTAAATTTTTCATATCACCTCAAATGATATTCGATTTTGGTCAGAAAGAGTGGGATTATCTATGTGCCTTCTTCTCTACAGATAGCGAATTTGATAATTTTTTAAAGAATATAAAGAGCCCAATCTTCATAATCTATTCTACGCAAATAGTAGAAGTAAGAAGTTTAATGGATAAAAACAGAGATATAGAGTCCATCAAATCGCTACCAGAAACTTATGTTTTTGAGTTTCAGCCTGATGTAAGTTCTTTGCCGTCGATTGGAAATAAGCCTTCTGAATCAAATCCAGTTATACCTGAAGAAGTTGTTAATAAGACAGTCGAACCGATTGAAACTAATAAAACAGTTGCGTTATGGCATTTTGATGAAGGAGCGGGAGGTATAGCTAATGACTCTTCCGGTTATGGAAATACTGGATGGCTCAGAGGTGATCCTACTTGGAAGTCTGGGAATGACTGCAAGTTTGGGAACTGTCTGCAATTCGATGGTTCGGACGATTGTCTTAGCGTTGATTATTCCCCAATTTTTGATATAACTGAAAAAATCACTCTGGAATCCTGGATTTATAGAGAATCCTATGATAATGGTAGTATTATTTGTAAAAATGGTCCGTATGCATTAAGAATTATGAATAATAAAGTTGAGGGCGATGTATACGCTGGTAATCCTATCGTTTGGAGTGAAGCATCTGGCAATACGCCACTTCAACTTAATACGTGGTATCATGTTGCAATGACTTATGATGGTTCCAATATCAAAATTTATGTTAATGGACAACTAGATGGTTCTCTGCCTAATAATGGTTTAATGGCTTCTAGTGGAGGCATGTTCATAATAGGCAGTGGAGAACCTGGTTGCAATCAACCTTTCAAAGGTATAATGGATGAGGTTATTGTAAGCAACTACACTAAAGAATTTTTTAATATAACGTAAAGTGAGCTGATAAAATGGTAAAGAAAAAAATATCCGAAGAGGATTTCGACCCCAAAAAACATGTCATGGAATACAAGAGAAAATGCAACGAATGCGGAAAGGTTTGGCATTCCTTGGCTTCGAGAGAGAGAAAAATAGATAGTGATAGAAAATCTAATGAATGTAATCAAATGGCATCAGGTGTTTCATGCTGTAATCCTGCAATACAAGCATCTTCTGTCCAAACAAGAAGAAATGTCGAGGCTAATGAAGATTTATTAGATAAACTCAGGAAATGCCCTAACTGTGGCTCAAGGAACTATATTGAAGAGAAAGTCATCTATGAAAAGAAATAGCTTTTTGGTTGAAATCTCCATACTTGCTATAAAGAAGATATGGCATGGTAAGATAGGAAAATCCTACAAGAATAGGAAAAGAATAATCTGCAGATACTACCCTACATGTTCCAACTATGCTATCATGGCATTGCGGAAATACGGATTTTTCAAAGGTTGGTATTTAGCATATAAAAGAGTTAAAAGTTGCACTAATGATAACACGGGGTCATGTATAGATTATCCTTGATTTTCTTCTGTTTTTCTGTAACTTCATCCTGAATGCAGGGATACCTAGTCGCCATACGGGCGGAAAATAAGAGATTCCTTTTCAGGACCTTGTAAAATATCTTGTTTTACACCGAAGGGCGATTTATATATTTCGTGAATCTGGAGAATATAGGTCTTATTTTCTAACGATGTTATTGAATCCTCTATTATAATAGAGATGTATGAGCGAGAACAAACCGGCAAAGGAGCAGGACCCTCTTCAGTTGCCTGAATGGGTGAAGCTAGTCAGCAAGAGCCTCAAAGAAAAGGGTGGTTCCTGATGACTGGCCTTTACACTACTGCTTTGCATAGGATAAGCAAGATGAGGAACAAGACGGACATACATGACGAGATTATCCGCTTTCCTGATGTTTTCGAGGAATTATGCCGCTCCTACCAGATACCCAAAACAGAAGCTTGGGAGATACTGTTCTTGCTGAGGGACTTCGGATTTGTTGATGTGATAAGATTCCAAGGCATAAAGGTTAACCAAAAGAAGTGTAAGAAGGTGGGACTATGACACATGATATTTATTTTTCGTCAAATGATGTTTATATTTCTCAAATTTTTGAAAAATGGATAAGTAAGACTATGTTTATAGGATATACATGAGTAAATTCGTTTCCAAAACATACAAATCAGGAGACAGCCTAGTCGCTGTCATACCTTCGTCTGTTGTGAAAGCTAACAATATTGAAAAGGGAGACGAAGTTTTGTTTGATATAAAGAAAAAAATAAGGTGAAAATAATGAAAATAGATAGTGAAAACATAAAATGCTCTATTTGTGGTTCTCGTAGAATGTGGTTCATGCCGAGAGAATCAACTGATATATCGCTGAAGTTTCTATGTCTAGACCACAAGGAAATGGGAGATGTAGTAGTAAGAACTATCAACTGTCCTAATCCTGAAGACCAACCTGACGATTATGCAGAGTATCGAAAGATTGTAGAGAAGTTTCGAAAGATAGAAGGACAATACAAAAAAGGATCTAATTTTGAATAATAGGTGATAAGATATGAAGGTGAATAATTTATGGATATTAAGAATTTCGAGAAGTTTTTGGGGAAAAGAATCAAAGTTGTAAAGAGAATTGAAGACAATTTCAATAAAGAAAAAAAATTCTACATCTGGCACGGTTTACTAAAGTCAGTCGATGCTCAAAATTCTATCGTAGAATTGGAATCTGAGGAGCATGGCATAACGTTCTTGATTATCGACGATAATTTGGTAGAATTCGGAGACGACAAGAAGATTAATGATAATAATGGAAAATCTTTACTCTGACAGAAGACACGCCCGAAAAAAAGATTGTCAGTATAAGCTGTTAGGCATGATAAAAGAAGGCAATTGTTTAGGGGAATATCTAAGGAAGAGCATAGGGACTTCAAGACAAAACGCTAGAAAACACTTGATTAAGCTAGAAAAGAAGGGTTTTATACAAATAACTTGGAGAGACAGGGAAAACATAGAATACGGTATAACACCTAAGGGAGACAAGGTTTACCGAGTATATGCAGCATTAGTCACCAGGAAGAATCGTTCTAATAGGAAGATTTTGTCTAGATATGACTGTAAGAACAAGCTTTTTGGTAAGGATAGGTATCATAACTTCAAGATAGTTGCTATGGTAGGAAGAGTTTATCCTAATGGGTTTAGATCAGTAGGAGAGGTTGTTGTTTCTAGTTCTACCATGATTTCGAATTTCGACTTTAGCACGTTTGATAGAAATGAGGTTGGTGAGGCGTTTGAATTGATAGATTCGAAGATTAATGATTATTGTAAAGTTCACGACTTGGAAGTGCTGAGCAGGAAGTGTCTCGTAGATGTCGCACAGATACGCAGAAAAAAGGAGATGCTTGAGGAGTTCGATCAATACTCGGACTGGACTTATGATAATTCTCTAGGTTTTCCTGAACGTGAAACTACTTTCGAGGTATCTAATGGTGAGTTAAGGAGAATTTGTCATGGTTAACTATATTTTCCCCTGTTTTTTTCATGCTATAGACTTGAAGCATAAGAAAAGCTGAGGCAGCGATATTCACTATGCATAATAAAAGGTGTAATGATGATGCAAAAAAGTAGATAAGTAAAAAAGGCATTTATGTTTTTAAAATTTCGTAATACTATAGTCGAAATATACAAATCAATAAAAAGAAGTTCGATAAATATTTATTATGCACTCAAAGAAATTGGGTGTTTTAGATTTTAAGTCTTCCGCGTCTCCAGTGCTTTGTTCTATGAACCGCAATCCTTCTAGTTCTAGCTCTTTTTCCATATTTCTTGAGATCAGCCCATCTCGGAGCTGGCTTCTTTTTAGCGACGGCTATCAGTTTTAACTTTTTAGGTAAAGGATTTGGTTTGTTAGGCATAAATTCACTTTCTTCTTATTTTAGTTTTTTTAAAAGGCATTAAGACGCTTAATATATGCTTTAACTTAGCGTCATCTATCATTTCCTTTAACTGACCTGTTTGGCTGAGTTGAAATAGATATATTTCAAGTTGGTTAGCAACAATCGGGTTTGCTAACTTAACTCTTCCTAGCCTTTCTAAAGCCTCTTTTGTTAAAATTTTTCTTAAAGTCTCCTTTTTCAAAACTTCAAATTCAGCAGCATTCTCGGTCATTTTATCCCCTTTGCTACCTTTGATAAAAATTCTTGACCTTTTGGAGTAATAGCTCTCCCTCTCTTTGGCTTTTCAACTTTTTGAACATAGCCTGCTTTTTCAAGCTGTTGTAGAATTAATCTTATTATCTTACCCCCAGCTTTTCTATGGTGATAAGTCTTCTTGCCATGCTGCATCTTTCTTCTGCCTCCAAAGACAGTCCTAAATCTCTCTACTCCTACAGGTCCATCTAAGTATACTTTCCTTAGAATGGCAGCAGATCTTAAAAACCACCAATCTCTCTGTAGAGGTGGCCTCTCCACCGATACCCCAGTCTTTACAAATTTGCTCCAATCTGGTGGTTTTATATTCTCATTCTTCTTTAGCTCTTCAGATAACTTTTCTATCAATTTTTGAACTGGAACGTCTCTCATATTCATCTTGTCTCTAATATATTTTTCAGGTTTAAAAATCTATCTTTTACCGTTTTTGATAATTAATATACAACGGCGACACCATGAAAGTTAAACAACACTCAAAGGATATCAATCTAACCCCATTTATGCACATGAATAATGTAATTTACGCCGATAAGCTTATATGTATTTTTTTACTGAGGCATGTTCATGACGGATTTTAACGATATGACAGCGCCTGAGAAGAGGGTATGGTGGGCTGAAGAGTTCATTAAGAGGCTGGAAGAGCTTACCAAGACCGATGAGAAGGAAGTAAGGATAGTCATTTATTATAGGAACAGGGAGAAGAACAAGGCAAGAGGAGAATACATCATACTCACGGAGAATTTGAAGGATGTTCTGAATTATATGAGCCATCTCAAGATGAATGGACTGGCGAAACCACTCACATTAGGGATGGAAGCGAACTATCTAATTTATTTTGCGAGCAAAACCATGAAACCGTTCAAGGATGTCAAGAAGGAGGATATCGAGGAATACCTAATAGGAAAAGCTGACAAATCCGAAGCATACAAACTCACCATAAAGAGGGTGCTCAAGTCATTCTTTAGATGGATTTACGAATATGCCAAGGAAGACGGATACCCTGAGGTTGTTAAGTGGATACAATGCAAGAAACTGAAAAACAAAGCGCTCCCAAAAATCTTCACCATGGATGAGATAAAGAGTATGATAGATGTCTGTGATAACCTGAGGGACAGAGCTATAATATCAACACTTTATGATAGCGGTTGCAGGAAAGGGGAACTGTTGGGAGTAAGGATAGGAGATTTGGTGTTTGAGACGGACTATTGTATAATGAACATATCAGACGGAAAGACAGGAGGAAGACCCATAACACTCACGTCTTCGGTTCCAGACCTCAAGGCATGGATAAACATACATCCGAAGAAGAATGACAACAACGCGACACTTTTCTGCTCGATGGCGAAAAACACCAAAGGTTGCCCAATGGGATGCACAAGTCTGGACTGCATATTGAAAGTATTAGCAAAAAGGGTTGGAATAGAAAAGAGAGTGTTTCCTCATATGTTCAGACATACCAGAGCAACACATTTGGCTAGTTATCTAACGGAACATGAAATGAAGCTCAACTTCGGATGGTCGGAATCCTCGAACATGACTAGTGTTTATGTTCATATGTCAGGAAGGGATGTCAGCAATAAGATTCTACAAATTAGCGGTCTTAAACCGAGAGAGAATATGACAATATCCAAGATACCCACCGTAGAATGTTGGAATTGCCATGAAACCAATTCTATAGGAAACAAGTTTTGCAGAACATGCCATACACCGCTAAATGAGAAAGGCATAAAGGAGAAGGAAATTGCTGAAAGGTTCCTCAAACTGATGCTTCCGATTGTCGTGGAGAAGATTGAAAATAGGGAGATGGACGTAGGCGACCTGAAGGAACTCATAAGAGTAACCACTAAACACAACGTGCCTGAAGAAACACAATAGAATCAACCATATATAGGGGCATAAAAATCATTAAATAACGGAAATTACAATAGATTAATATAAAATATCTCCAAAGGCGATTATTTGGACAACTTTATCTTGAGATTAGAATTTAAGGTGTTAGAGGTAGCCAGAATGGTAGAGGTTTACCTAAAGGTGAGAATAAACAAATACAAAACGGCAACAAAAAGGAGATGCGGAACATTGGCGGAATATTTCTCCAAATCTAACCAAATTCATGTTTACCTTTTCAATCTGAAACCATCCAATTGGAACAAATTCATATCAACTTTCAACGGGCTGATTAACCACGAGATGACACATCACTTTCTGAAGGGCATGAAAAGAAAGGGAATGGTCGAGGAGATTATATGCGAGAGAATGGAGGTTCATAAGGTGGATTGGTGATGGAGTGACGAAGTACGCCAGATTCGAGATAAACAATTCAGTCATGGATGTCTTTTACTATGTGGTATCCGGAGCCATCAGTGAGAAAACTAAAAACAGCGCTCATACTGACCCAAACAAATACAACATAGATAGGAAGTTAATGATGAGTAGGCTGAAGCAGTCGCAAACCACAATAGCCGAGAAGATGAGATTCCTAGTGAAAAACAACATATTAATCAAAGACAAGTGGAAATTCGAACCAAATTGGAAAGAGGTAACAAAGATGTTTCAAGAATCAATCAGGGAATACTTAACATTTCATGCCCAATTTAACAAGAGTTTGAAAAAAAAGGCGAAGGAAGCCATGAGGATGATACCTCAAATATTCAACGAAGAGAGGGTGAGAAGCATAATCATTAATTATAGTGAGGATTTTGTCTGCGAGTATGTGAAAAAGAGAAGTTTCAGCGATCTGGCGGAGTTATACCTTCAGTTGATAGGAAGCGTCAATGATGAAAAGTTTAAGTCGTTCAAGCATGATATTAAAAAATTGAGAAAGCTGGTTTCAGGGATGAGAATATTTACTATGGAAGAATACCTATTGGAAAGGGTTGAAGGTGAGTTGAAATGAACGAAAATGAATTTGAGTTAATTTACAATAATAAAGATGATGAAGATAGTATTCTGATAAACACAAAAGCCGTTACTTTGAAAAATGTTTAAAATGTAAAAGCCCAAATATATTATTTAAAGTGGGAAAAAATGAATAAATTAAAGGCACTGTCTCTTTTTGCTAATGTAGGTATAATGGAGACATATTTAGAAGAAATAGGCATACATGTTGTATTAGCAAATGAATCGGAACCTAAAAGAATTAAATTTTATAATCATTTATATCCCAATGTCGAGGTTATTGCGGGGGATATTACAAATAAAGACATAAAAAAAGAAATAATAAAAAAGGCCAAAAAAATAGGAATAGACCTAATAATGGCTGCTCCGCCTTGTCAAGGTATGAGCCCCGCCGGAAAAAAAGATAAAAATGACATTAGAAATACCTTAATTTGTCATGCTGTTGATATAATAAAAAAAGTAACTCCAAAATACATTTTTTTAGAAAATGTTCCTGAGCAATTAAACACGAAAATAGTTTACAAAAAGAGATTGGTTTCTATACCGGAATACTTGAAAGAAGAATTGGGCAATCTTTATTGCTTCAATAATAATTTCTTAATTAATACCGCGGATTATGGGGTTCCACAAACAAGAGAAAGAGCAATAATTTTACTTGCAAGAAAGGATTTGAATTTTGTCTGGAACTTTCCAGAAAAGGAGCGAAAAATAATAACCTTAAAAGAAGCCATCGGAAACTTACCGACTCTAGACCCAGAAATTACTGATATTCATGATGAAAAAATGTTAGAGATATTTCCTAATTTTTATAAGAACAAAGAAAAAGCATCTAAAATTTCAAAATGGTTTTGCCCGCCCAAACATGTTTTCAGACAAGTGTATGCTATGATGCATACCCCTAGTGGGAAAAGTGCATTTGATAATGAGGACCGATTTAAACCGCATAAATTGGATGGTTCGATAGTAAAGGGGTTTAAAAATACCTACAAAAGACAGTGTTGGGATAAGCCTGCGTTTACTATAACGATGTATAATAGAACTATAGGTTCTCAAGATAATGTCCATCCGGGAAGACTTATTGGAAAAGATAAAGAAGGGAACAACATTTATTCGGATGCGCGCGTATTGACAGTATATGAATTAATGATTGCTTTTTCCCTCCCGACTAACTGGGATATTCCCGACTGGGCGACAGAACACTTTATTAGACAGGTGATTGGAGAGGGTGTTCCTCCATTATTAGTAAAAAAAATAATGATGGAATTGCCATGAATAAATTAAAAGTCGTTTCTCTATTTGCCGGTGTGGGACTCACAGAAACTTATTTAAGAGGATTGGGAATCGATATCTCGGTTGCTAATGAAATTGATGAAAATAGAGCCAAATTTTTCAAACATCTCTATCCTAATGTAAAAATGATAATTGGTGATATTACATCAAGTAAAATACAAGAAGAGATTATAGAAAACTGCAAAAGGAACGGTGTTAACGTCTTAATAGCTACTCCGCCTTGTCAGGGTATGAGCTTGGCTGGAAAAAGAGACCCTATGGACCAAAGAAACAAATTGATTTATTATGCTATTAAAATAATCAAAGAAATTAATCCAAAATACATTTTTTTAGAAAACGTGCCGCAACAACTTAAGACTAAAATAAAAATTGGCAATAATATTATTACTGTTCCGGAATATATTCATAAAAAGCTTTATGGCTTGTATAATTTTGCAAAACAAAACATTGTAAGTGCAAAAGATTACGGAGTCCCACAAATGAGAAAGAGAAATATTTTCTTATTGTCCAGAAAAGATTTAAAATATAAATGGGAAATGCCAAAACCCCACGATATCATAACATTAAAAGAGGCCATATATAACCTGCCATCAGTTGACCCCATATTGAGAGAAGGTTATGAGGAAACAATAAAATTATTTCCTGATTTTGAACAAAAAAAGAAAATAGCTGAAAGTTTGTCAAAATATCATCATCCACCCGAGCATGCAAAAAAACATGTGCTTTCAATGATGCATACTCCTAGCGGTAACACTGCCTTTGACAATATCAAATATTATCCTAAAAAAGATAATGGCAAACGTGTGAATGGGCACTATAATACTTATAGGAGATTAAGTTGGGATAAACCGAGTAGAACTATAACGCAAAATAACGGGGTAATTTCCTCGTTGTGCTGTGTGCATCCTGGAAAACCTTATAAAAACAAAAATGGAGAAACACTTTACTCTGACCCGAGATGTTTGACTATATATGAGTTATTAATTGTATCGTCATTGCCAAAGGATTGGAATATCCCGGATTGGGCAGATGATAGATTTGTAAGAAAAGTAATTGGTGAGGGAATACCTCCAATGCTAGTGAAAAATATATTCAAAGAGTTAGTAAAAAATTTAGAAAAAGATTAATAGGCTTTTTTATTTATAATATTTTTCAAACAAATCGCCAAATGAAATATTTAATCCAACTCCTTTTAACCTTTTAACTCTTAAATCATATAATTTTTTCAAATATTCTAATCTGACAGCCGTCTTTCCCAAATGGATTGCGGAGTGACATATTGGGCAAATACAAACAATATTTTCTGTGCGATCAAGGTTAATGGCGAAATCTTTTTGAGCATGCATAGGAATAATATGATGCGCTTCCATGTATTCAGGTCCAAATTTTGAAATAAATGTTTTATGAGACTGATTATATTCGCAATTAAACTTTGCCAAATGTAAAGCAGTCTTAGATAAACGCGGGTTTGTCTTATATTTTATCCCATATTTTGTTTTATATGGAACCGGAATTCTATTATTTTGTCTTTTAAATTTAACACTACTGATATCGTAGACAAAAGAATAAATAACTTGTTCTTTTTCTATAGTTTCTTCTTCTAAATTTTCATCTTTTGATAAATCTATTTCGTCTTTTAATGTATAAACTATTTCTGGTTCTTTATTATAGATAGATAATTTATTCATTTTTTCCTTATAATTTTCTAAAACATATTTGGATAATTGGTATATCTTTCCGTCGGGAGAATTGCACACACCTAACTTGGTCAGCAATACTGTAAATTTCACATCACTATACTTATTGCTTACGAGTTTAGGAATATTAATTTCCTTTTCTCTAGCAGAACTTCTAAATTCGCATAATGCATCGTTATAGTTTACCTGTTTGTCATGAGTAACATATAACAAATATGCCAAATCTTTTCTCGTAATACCTGAAAGATTTAATACTGACTTTAAAAAAAGTTTCGGAGCATCAACGTCAGAATCACTACTTTTTATGGCAGTATTATCTCTACCAAAACTATCATTTAAGATAGATTCCATTAAAATGTCAATCTGAAGTTTAATATTATTTTGTAGGTAGGCATTATAAAATCTTATTCCTCTATCAGTGATATGGGCTCTACCAATATTTGTAGAATAATCATAATATACTAATCCAAAATATCGGGTCAATTCTGATTGCTTAACCAAATAAGGACCATTTCGAGCACCCCTACCGAGATATGGTAAAATCCTTTGAATGTTGACCTTGAAATCAGAATTTGAATACCATTGTTCACCATTTTGATATGAGTCATGATATAATTTCAAGGAAGCAAAAAAGGCATCTTTCTGTCCTGTCTGCTTAGGCATAATTAGATTGTGGGGCATTATCTAAACCCCCATGGCATCAAATAATCGGTTAGCTTCATAGAAATATGTTAACACAGAGAAACCTTTAAGCTTTTCTAGTTGGTTGTTTATGTTAGTCAATTCAACTGTCTCTTTTTTTATTGAACATGACTACATCATTGTGCCTTAAAGGAAGTTCGTCATCTTACATTTTAATTTATTACGATTTTTTATTTCATGTTCCCAGATAACTATAACCTTCCAACCTCTATTTCTAAGTAATCTTATGTTCTTCTTATCCCTTAAAACATTCCTTTCTATCTTGGAAGTCCAGAATTTTTTGTTTGATTTAGGTTCCCTATAGTGCAATGGGCACTTATGCCAAAAGCATCCGTGAAGAAATATAGCTACTTTCTTGTCAGTTAAAATTATGTCAGGACTGCCGACCATCTTCGGATGCATTTTATGCTTTATCTTATGACCCTTTAGATAGTTATGTACTATAATCTCTTGCTTAGTCCACTTGCTCCTTATCCTGCTCATTATCTCTGATCGCTTTTGCTTGGTGAAGACATCGGTCATGTATCAGCCCTTTGACCTATTTCGTATTTTTTCCAGAAGTTGATTGTGTTTTTAGCTTTTTCTATAATATCATCATAAGTAAGAACTTCAACGTTGTGGAATGTTTCTTTTAACAATCTTAATCTTTCCTTTTGTTGAGCATCTAATTTCATACCCAGAGTTGAACCTACAACTACCATCCCCTTTGAGTTTATACCGCTACATCTTTGCTCTATATAGTAGTCCACTGCCTGAGTGATGCCATCATAAACTTCTTTTGAAAATGAACCATCTTTGTTGAATATGGAGTCATTGGCTTCTTCCAATTCTACCACTATACATTTGTCCAATCCATCTATACGTTTTATTATGAAATCAGAATGTTTTCTACCAATTTTAGTATTCCCTGTTGGCTTTCCATCTGCGGTTATATCAGAAAGGATTGGTTTGTCAAAATATTCTATACCTAATAACCAGTAATCTCTGACCAAAAGTTTGTGTATGTCCTTTTCATCTTTTGTTTGGGAAGATTGATGTTCTTTTATCTTATTTTCAAACTCTTTAAGGCTCTTTTTTAATTTCTCATATCTGTCATACATTCTGGACATTTCTGGCATCTTTTTGATTATCTTGTTCTGTTCTCTTATGGGAAGTTTGGAAAGAGTTTTTATGAAGTAAGATGAAATTCTGGAACTGAGAATAGAATTTAACAATTCTTCAACCTCGCTTTCCCCTAACTTTTCTATAACTTCTATGAATTTTTTAAGCTGTATCTCAGGAGCTTCTGGATTAAATTTCACATATTTGTTTATCACTTCTGTACCCAATTGAGAGTGTTCAAATTTATCTTTGATTTTTTGCTTGTCCTCGTCAGACATATTTTCAAATTCTTTTATCAAGTGCTCTATAACTGTGTAGTATGAGGTTTTAAGTTCGTCTATTAAAGCGGTTGTTGGCTCACCTTTGAAGAACTTTTCTGGGACTTTTTTGGAAAAATCTGACCAAATTTTCCTGCCGTATTTGATAATTTTTAGGGCTCTAACAACAGGGTCTAACTCCCTTCCATAAGCCCTGTATTCGTCAACATTTATCAAAATGCAAGGTTTACCATTTCTTTGTTTGATATAGAACGGTTTGGGGTGTTGCTCTTTGAAAAAAACTAATTCAAAATTATCCAGTCCTCCATGTTGCTTTTCAAGAAACAATAAAAGGTGCTTCAGTTTTGTAAAACCATTCTCCATCCAAACAATCTTTTCCTCATCAGAAGGTTTGAAAACAAAGCATACTTGTTTTTTCTTTATGTCTTCATAATAGTTTTCCCAGTTCTTACCTACACAAAATCTATCAACTATCACAAAATCTTCGTATGGTTCTTCCATAATTTTCTAATAGAGTACAAACTTCTTAAGTTTTTCTAAAACATAGACTATTGGAAAATCAGGATTTAAGACTAACCTTCAGACCTTACTCCAAACTATATTGTATGTTTCGAAACTTTTATAACTCAAAATGTATCCTGAAGAGGCTGATTGTGGTATCTGAAACACCACCTTTCCAGTCAACACTCCTCCATCTAAAACATCTACTGAATCAAGGCCGTCTTCTATAGAATATGTAGAAGCATCTACATCATACTTTACGTTATTTGCAATTACACTGAAGTAAAATAGATTTGTACTAAACTTTTCATAGCCGTTATTCTTTATAGCCATGCTTACAACTAAAAACACCTTTCCAGATTCCGCTTGTGAAGGATATCCAGATTCAGAAAATACAGCATCTTCTGTCGTTGCCGAATAGTTTATCATTATATTTTTGGTTTGTCCGCTCACCTGTCCAGAAGTCTGAGTTTCTCCAGAAGTTGATTCAGTTGAAGATGTACAACCAGCTACAAGGAGTACAACCAAAACCAAGCCTAATAGAGCTAGTCTTTTCATACTAATCATATAGAAAAATCAAGATTTAAGGTTGCTATAGCTTTCTGTTGAATACATCCCAGATAAAAAGTAAAAAGAAATTTGAAATTAGGAATGTTATTGATACTATCACATCAATGCTTGGAGGTATGGTTATTGAAAAGAAGAGAACAGCAAAGGATATAGAAAATATTGAAATCATTATCAAAGCACCAAGGCCATGAATATAAATTTTTCCATACTGCATGGAAGTAGGCTGACCTATTTTATGTCTCTTTAATTTATTTTGAATAGATTCAGAAAAACCATGTTCAGTCCCTAAATAGAATGGTAAGATGCTTATTAAAATTATGTTTGTTATTATAACAAAGATATCTACAAGAGGGTTACTGATTTCAAGCTTGAAAAGAGAGTTCATTAATTGGAGTGCGAATCCTGAAAGCAATAAAATAAAAACAAAAGAATAGGCGACAGCTTCATATTTCTTAATATATGGGGTACTAAATCCAGACAGAATCCTCATTCTTATTAAGAAATAAAGAATAGACGAAGATATGCCATATATAGCTGAAAAGAAGTTAACCCACTTGATTTCTATTATTTCTGAAGAAACAAAACTTCCCAATAGCATGAATATGAATAGTAATATCGCAAGATAAGAAATCAAAATTGGATTATTGTCCATTATAAAAATATAGAAAAAACAGGATTTAAGTATGTTCTTCACTAAAAATTGATATGAAAAAATTCAAATTCTTTCCTCTAACTGAAGAGTCTTGGAAAATGAGAATAAAAGAAAACCATGCATTGAAAAAGGCATTTGGTCGTGATTTTACCAAAAAATTTATAAAAGACCTTAAATCAAAGTTGAAAGAAAAGAAAAATTTCAAAATTCTAGTAGATGGTGCTGTTAGTTCAGAGAAAGATTACTTTGCGATACCACTTGCTACATCCTTAATGAAGGGGCTTGGTAAACTATCTCTGTCTAATGTAGTTTGTAGCATAGAACAATTCAATAAAAAAATTTCTTTGAATAAACCAAGTGACATTATCATTTATGATAGGGAATTTTATGATAAAGAAGGTATTTTGGATATTGTGAAAAAATCAAAGAATGCAAATGTTATAATTGTTGCTTGTTCAGTAATGAGAATACTTGAGTATCCAAATCCTTTCGATTATGTGTTGGAGTGCATTGTAGAAAGTGAAAAGGAAAAAAATGTTTATGCACTTGTTCAAGATTCATATGGTGAATGGAAAGGAGTACTAAAATTACTGAAACCTTCTGAAAGCTTTATGAGGAAATACAGAAAAAAATTTGGAGAAACAATAATCAAAGAAAGGAAGGAACTCCTCAAAGACAAAGATAATCCTTTCAATTTTAAATAAAATCTGACGATGCTTTTCTAATTCTTAATTCTTTTTCTAATGGGGCTTTGAATCTTTCAAGGTCTAACATTCTATTATCCAGTCTAATTAACTGATTTGCCCAAACTCCTTTCTCAATTCTGTCTGTTTCTTGTTCCATTTTCTTTCTAATTTCTTCCATAACAGGTTTGTTCTCTTTTATTCTATTGTAAAATTCCTCTATTTCTTTCCTCAAGTCTTCTGTGCTCATATTCTTAATCCTGTCTATGTTTATTCTGTCAATTAACTTCATATTAAATATTTAGAAAATTCAGGATTTAAGTCTTACAATATTTTGAACACAAATCTCTCAATGCCTTATGAGATTCGCCTTCTTGGAAATAATGGTAGTTCGGTTGGCATATATAGTAGTAAGGTATGTTGAGTTTTTTGACTTCATCTTCTAACAAGTCATGAATTGTCTTTCCTATAAAAATTATAGCTTTTGGATGTGCCTCTTTAACAAGATTTCTGACATATTTCTCCCAAGATATTAGAATTATCTTCTTCATCATCCTACTGGTAGGTTTTACACGTCCCTTTCTATAAAGGCCAACAATGCTCGCATCTACTAGCCATATTCCCTTATTCCTAAGCTTATTCAGAAGTTTAATTTTGTTTTCTATCCTTTCCTTATCATCAGTTGTTGACTTTAGTATCAAGTCCTTATTCTCACAAACACATGCTGAAAATATCTTCCAAAAATGAGGGGTACCCACCTTGAACCTTTTGTCGTTTTGTATATTTTTCAACATACTGTTTTCGGCATAACCAAAACAATACACAAATCTTACATAGCCATTGGGATAATTTGGTATCTTATCCTCAAAACCAGAATAATCTATTTTTATATCAAAATCTTGGTCAGAAGTAAAGAGATGGGATTCTGCCAACAAAATGACATTAACCTTCTTAGGTTTCCAATATTGTCTATATTTATCTACTTCTCGTATGACATCAAGAGAATCTACTTCGTAGCCAAGTTCTTTTATTTTATTATAAGCTTCTTCTAAGGTCATAATATAAATTAATAGATAAATTCAGGATTTAAGGATTATTCACCATTTAAAAACAATCCAAAATAGAATCAAAATCATAGGAATAAATGGAACATACCAGTATATGAAAAGACACATTATAAGAGATAAGAGAGCTATAAAACTAAAGAACTTTATTGCAAATTTGAGAGTATGTTTTAAACTCCCACTTTCTTCATATTTTGAATAAACTTGATTTAAGTGAGGTAATTTCCCTTCTCTCCATAACTTTCTGCACTCAGGACAAAGCCATGCACTGTAAGAGATGCCAAATTGTCCATACATGTACCTTGCACTTCCAGCTTTACCACAGTTTAAACAATTTACACCTATTAGCATTTTATCACAATTTATTTAGGATTAATGTATGCACTCATTCCAAAAACTAGGTAAATCGTTTTTAATAATTCCTTCGAACAAATCGCTAACCACATAAGAATATTCCTTCTTTTCTTTCTCTGTCATTTTCATAAAATTTATTTTCGCTTTCTTGAAGTATTCTTTTAAATGAGGTCGCTCGTCAGATTGAAATATATTCGGTTCTTTGATAAAGATTACATCTACACACCTAGTTGCAGTAGGAGAAATCATGTATGTATGTTGAACTACGAGTTTGAAGTTTAGACTATTTTGTAGTGCTGTGGTTATTATTCCATTAAAGAGTTGTTGTTTTTTAATTGTTGAACTTGTCAAAGTTGATAATGTTAACCAACTCTCATCACAAAAACAATTTGTATCTCTTGGAACATGCTCTATGAAAGGTTTTTGTTTTATCCAAGAAGGAAACGGTTTCTTATATTGTATGACCCATGTTTCTTTACCGTTCTTTACTGCCGATGTCTCGAGAAGGTTTAGACCTAACGCAGTCTTTCCAGAGTTTCTTGGTCCAAATATTAAAGTTACGCTAGGTTTTAAATAAATCAAGTTTTTTAGTTCTTCAAAGTCGCCCTTGATTTTTTTTATACATTTTATTTCGTTTACTTTTATATCCCTTTCCATATTAAAAATTAGAAGATTAAAGTTTTTTAAACTTCTCATTTTCTTCCAAAACATAAGCTATCAGTTTGCATAACCTCAGGAAAGTTTCTGAGTCATGCTCGTCCTCGAAGTATGCTATCATGACCTTCTATTTTATAATGAAGAATATAATTCTCTGCCACCACCTTCAGTGGTAAAGGTTAAAAAAGTTTAGAAACATAAGATAAAATATGAATGGATATAGAAATGATGGAAACAAAATCGTAACTTATATTTTAGCTATCATATTTGCGATGGGTTTTGCCATTCTTTTGGCTCAAGCTGTAGTTATACCTCTAGCAATTTTAACGATAGTATTTTTTATTTTAGCAATAGCTCTAAAATCGGAAGACTTGTTAATAATTTCTATAATTTTACTTGTTGCTACAATTGTAGCAACCGTAATAGGTTATGTTTTTGGTGGAACAGAACTCGGTAGAATGGCAGTTAATTTCTTCAACACAACCATGAATGTGGTAAAGCATTATCCACTACCATAAGAGGCTCAAAATGAAAGGTCAACTAGAAGATTTGTGGAAATTGATTGGAGGTATAATATCTATTATTTTTGTTATAATGATATTTTCTGTATTAATAACGGCTTTAAGTGGTATTTCTTGTTCTCAAGAAAAATCACAAATTACTTCAAAGGATTTGGAGATAGGCAATTTGAAAAATGATATTCAAGCAATAAACTCAACAGCAGAGTTTTACAAACAACAGTATGAAAACCTTACCAATACAAACATCACAAAAAGGGATTTCGTAGACATCCAAAACAACTTGAGTGTTATACAATATCAAGTTAACAACGTAAATAATAAAGTGGATTTTATTAGTCAGGAACTCATAAATATACTGAATGTTCAAAACATCTATTTTACGTTCTATTTCAGCATTGCAATAAATCTATTTTCTTTAGCATTCATAGCAGTAGATTTCACGTTCTTCAATTTTGATTTGAGTAAAAGGATTGCCAAATTCGTATTAGGCAAAACCAAAAAGCATCATTCTTCTGATGAGCATAATACTAATATTTAATCAACAAATCTTAGTCCAATAACCTACATCATACACCCACAACCCAATCATTAAAACTGATGCTCTCAAAACGCCAATGAAAGACTAATTTTCAAAGTTTCTGGTCATAGTTTCACCGAGTTTAATGCAGAGAAACGCCATAGGAAACACATAAAATTCCATTCCCACTAAATCAATCCCCAACAAAAGCAGTTACAAACATATTACAACTGCAAGAATTGACATTACAGAATCAAAATCTTAATTTTAAGGATATTACTTTATATCAATTTTTCAATTAAACATCTCTTTAATTGAGGATTATTAAAAACAAACAAGGATGATAATATCCCAGAAGAATTCTCCAAGTGGTTAATAAAAACCGAGCCGAAGATACCACGTTCTACTGTAAAAACATATGACTCGATAGTCAATGAGTTTGTAAGGTTCACAATCAGTAGGAAAGGAAAAATAACAGAAGAAACGATAGTTGACTTCCTTATGAAGAAGGGAGAAAGGTATTATGCTGGTGCCATAAAGAGGTTCTTAAAGTACATGAAAATCAGCATAAACTGGGATGAGGTTAAAGATGGAATAAGAGGGATTAAAATCAGCAGAATGAAACCGAAGGAACTTGGGTTTGAGGAGGTCAGGATGCTGGTAAACCAATTGGAATACCCCTATAACAAAGTTGTCTTATTGCAGTTTGAATTTGGAGCACGGATCAGGGAAATCTTAAACCTGAAAGCAGAAGGTTTATCGAAGGATAAATTGGAGAATGAAAAAGACACCATAAAAGCCGTTCTCATAACAAAAGGCAACATAAGCAGGGTTGTTTTCACAGTGTCAGAAGAGGCAACCAATTTTCTGGATGAATTCGTTGGCAAGAAAGGGATGGTGTTTCCTAGGGAGTTGTTTATCAACACACATATAGAAAACCATGATAAAGAGATGATAGAAGAGAGGATAACAAAATCTGTTTACTGGGATGTCTGGCATACAATAAAAACAAAGGCAAGAGAACTATTCAACAAGGACATAGCGACACACTGGTTCAGGCATTCAAGGATAATCTATCTTTATAATAGGGGTTGGGATGTCAGAACCATTCAGAGGTTTACAGGGCATTCTTCGCTTGATATGTTGCAAAAATACCTGATTTCTGCGGGAGTTGATACTAAGAAAATTGCTGATGAGGAGAAAAAGAGGGGTGAGTTAAAATGGGTATAATTGAGGAGGATGAGTATGAAGAATAAAATTTTAGGAGAAACCTTTAAAAATATTTTAACACTTCTTTATCATAAGAAGGTGATTTTATGACGTTCAAGGTTGAAACAGAGGATGACAGAACGTTTGAAAGCGAAAGGCTGACCATGATAAAGCCTATCATAAAAGGAGGAAACAAAAAATACCCAGCCTTCATGGTTGTTATTCCCAGACCTTGGATAGAATGCAATATGATTAAAATCGGGGATTTTATTCAATTAGAACTTTCAAAGAAGGAAATTATAATTAAACCTCACAGAATTTTGATAAAAAATTCGTCAGGTGATATAGACAGAAATAAATTGAAGAACATACAATAGTGCGATAAGGGTTGAAACGACACCCACTAATTCTCGTTTCCGAAAGTCTTAATGATGGCGAAGTGATTAAAGGTGATATAAATGTTAATAGAATCTTTTAAGGAAGTAGAAATAAGAGGGTTAAACAATAATACAGAATTCTTAGTAATGTTAGAAGGGATGAAACATTTTCTCTATCTCAAATTGGCATTCTATTCTAAAGAAGTGAATGTTGGAGGTAGAAAGTATGTTATGATAGAGTTTTCTAAGGCTTTAGAGTTTGTTCAAATTGAAGGTGATGAGCATGATTGATAGGCGGATAATAGAAAGATTCCAAAATAAAGAAGTGAAAATAACCTTTGATGATGGAGGGAAACCAAACTGGGCTAAGGGAACTATAACATCAGTAAGCGACTGTGGTTTTATCCTATTATACAGGGGATGCGAGCAGTATTTCCCCTTTGACTGTGTGGGTCGCATAAGAGAAGTGTTTAAAGGTGATTCTAATGGCAGATAATTTTTATGATGAGTTATACGAAAGCTGGAAAAAATACTTTCACTGTTATGTCGCAGGAAATGAACACTTGGAAAAACCCATGTTTCACAGCCTAATTGGTATATTGTTTACTAGTGAAAATGCAAGACTATGTTATCTGACTCATGGAAGTTACTTTTCTATGAGAATACATCCCTTTATGTTACAACCCTCTGGAAGTGGAAAATCCGAAACTGTGAGATGTCATAACAACCTGCTAACATCTATAAACTATGAGCTGTCTCAAATGGGGATAAAACTTAACTTGAAGTCTGAATTAACAACCAAAATGACTGATGCTGGATTGCTAGGCTCAGTCGATAAGAAAGGCAACCTAATATTTGGAGCATTGAGTAACGACAATGTAATATACTGGGATGAAGGATCTGTTTTGTTTAGGGATGACAATTTTACAAGTGGAACAAGAGATACTTTGCAAATGGCGTTGGATGAAAAGGGCGGTGGAATGGGGCAGGTTTCTAAACGATTAGGTTCCATCCCAAATCCCATAAGCTATCCTTCACGAACTACTCTTATCGCTGGAAGTTATCTCACACCAAGCATGAATAAAACAATTTTTAATGAAGGTCTGTTCCAAAGGCTTTACTTAACATTCAAGGAATATACCTATGATGACTTGAGGGTTCTAAGAAGGCAAGTTATGGAATTGAAAAGAATTGATAAATTCAGAGACATAGACCCAATAGTAAAAAAGATTAATGAAATAATTTATCAATTGGTTGATTTCTGCAACAGGACCTATTCTAAAAGTGGTCATACTAATAATATCAGATTCAATGAAGGAATGTTAACAGAGTTCTATGACATGCTTGATAAAATGATAGAAGCCAAAACTAAAGGTGCGTTTGATGACAAAGGAAGACAAGATATTCTCAATACATTCAGCAATAGAGCGATGCTATGTGCCGATAAGTTTGCCGCCCAACACGCAATATTATTCAAAAAGCCGGAAGTTGAGTTGGATGATTACAAGTATGGAGTAGAAATGGCTGGTCAGCATCTCGATAGTATATATAAAATCCTTGAATGCGTGGGTAAAGTGCAATATGACACAAAGAAGAATTATGAAAATATAGTGATTGAGTGCTTAACAGCTAATCCAGGGATAACCCAAAAGACGTTAGTTTCATTACTAAGAGGAACTAATGGGACTCCAATAATGGGTTGGGATAAGAGCTTTAACAAAACTCTAGAATTCTTGAATGAAATGGAGAAAGACGGGAAGATTGTTTGCAAACAAGGTTCTAATAACAGTAAACTTTACTATCCATTTAATGGTTAACAAAATCCGCTTTTTAGCTTTTTAGTTTTTTACTACACTTTTTCACAATATTTCTAAACTCTTTAACAATTTTAAAAAATAATTAAAATAAAAAACTAAAATATAAAAAACTAAAAAACCAACCAATAAGTAAATCAACAATAGCTGATTCTAACCTTGAAAAGCAATTAACATTATCAACATTTTAAAATCTTAATTTAATTATATGAAGGGTATTTCAACGCAGATAATCAAAACAATAGGTGGTTATTCTAACATCGTTATTCTACCCAAGCAATGGCTTATTTACAACAGGTTGCAGAAGGGTGACGAAGTGGAAATTATAATGGATAACAAACTACTCACCATAGAGCCTAAATATTCAAAAGATGTGGATGAACAACCAGTAATACAAACAGATAATACGCCGATTCAAACGGAAGTAAAACTGGTTGAAGAGCTAAAAAAGGTTTGTGATGGTTGTGGTAGGTCGGAGACGGAATTGCATAAAATCGGTTATATGAACGTCTGTCTCGAATGCGAACTCATTGCAAAGGGTTATATTCCTGCGAAATCCGAGACACTTCCTAGATAGAGAGTTCCCACTTCCTCAATGACAACAAGTGGAATTTTTATTCTTAGGACGTTAAATAACTTCATGGTTTCGAAGAATGATGAAAATAAAATAAAGGTTCTGTTTGACAAGATTAACAAGGGAGAAATAAAATTGGAAAGTGCCAAAATTGAGCCTCTCCCTAAAGAGAAGCCGAAGAATAAATCCGAACGGAAAGTGTCAAATAAGGCATGGATATCTAATAGAATTAAACGCATGAAAAAATTGTCTAATAAATCAGAATTTTAACCAACCAAATAACCTCTAAATATCTACTTCTAACATAAAATAACCCATAAAACACCTTATTTTATCCAAATAAGGCATATAATACGTCTTTAAATATACCAAGGATTAACATATATTATATCAAAACAACGGTAAATTCATAGAAACATATTACACCATTAAAGTCCTAAAAATCTATCTTTAACCTATATTTATTTGATATTTTTTTAATAAGTTCCTTATACCTAACCGCTAATTCAGGTTTCTTTTCTATCATCTCTTTTAATATATCTATTCTTTCTAAAGCAATTTTTTTTCTATCCTCTTTTATTTGTTTGAACCTTTTATATTTCATTTCTTATCCTCATCCAAGAGATATCTTCCTTGTTTATAAATTTCAATGTTATGTTTTTTCCAGTATAACTCATTATAGCCCGTTGTTATTAACTTAAGCTTTAATCCCATTATCCTATCTCTCATTTTATCTTTTATTTTTTCCACAATGGTTTCGTCGGTGATATGTGTTTCAACCTCTAGAAATTTACCTAATCCTCTGACATCATCAAAGCTAAAAGTAAAAAATTCGTCTTCATATTTTTCCCTATTTTTATCAATAATTACCGAGTCTATAAAATTATTTTTAATTTTAAATTCTTCTAGATTTGGGCTTTCTAACGCAACCAAACCTAAAATATTGCATATCTTGCTTATCTCATTTAGAGAGTCAATATTCAATGGGAGCTGGATTGAATGCTCTTCACAGTGTTCATGTTTCCTTTCCTCATCCTTCAGATTGAATTTGAAATCTAGGGTTTTATCATCTCTTATTCTTATAAACAGCCCTCTTTTATACAAGGTTGCATCTTCTGTATCTAGATAAATGTCGACTATTCTTCTCTTATTAATAAACCTAAGAGGCTTTAAGAAATTCTTTATCTGTTTCTCATCAAGAATTTGGAATTTTAGTTCTATTTCTATATCGCCCATTTAATCACTTTGAGTGCGCCGACCGGGATTTGAACCCGGGTCGTGAGCTTGGAAGGCTCATATCCTGGCCGCTAGACTATCGGCGCATATAGAATAGAATTCTACTAAAGCATTTAAAAACTTTATAACTTATAGCCTATCTTCCTTAAAAATTCCTTCCTATCTTTGACATCTTTTTCAGTCTCTATTCCTTTGATATGAGAACCGTCTATTACTCCTAATATTCCTCTCCCCAGAGAAGTTTCAACTAATACCACTTCAACTGAATTGGATGTTGCACAAAATATTCTACAAACCTCTGGAACGCTTTTTATGTTGTTAAGGACGTTTATCGGATAGAATCCCTTTCCTAATATTATAATAAAAGAATGGCCTGCCCCAATTTTTAAGGCATTTTCTTCTGCTATTTTTTTTAATTCAATATCAGTCCCACTGCCCCTTACCAAACAAGGGCCTGAAGACTCACAAAAGGCTAAACCGAATTTTATTCCTGGAACATTTTGAACCAAAGCCTCGTGCATATCTTCTACTGTCTTGATGAAATGAGACTGTCCTAAAATAACATTGCAACCTTCTGGAAATTCTAGTTTTATAATCTTTGTTTCTATCATATTATCACGAAGTGGGGTCAGGGAGATTTGAACTCCCATCCCGAGGTTTCTTCTATCATCTTTGAGTCAATGCTCCATGACTGGAGCCTCGTATCGTGCCAGGTTGGACCATAACCCCTCTGTAAGAAGTATATAACGAGCGTTTTTATATTTTTGCTAATTCGAAAGAATGTATATAAGGTAGTTATTTTGATACAAGTCTCAGTAATAATCCCAACTTTAAATGAAGAAAGATACATAGAAGACTGTCTAAAAAGTCTTAAGAAACAAAGCTTCAAAAATTATGAAATAATAGTCTCTGATGGATTGAGTACAGATAATACAGTAAAGATAGCAAAAAAATATACAAAAAATGTAATTTCATCAAAGGATAAAGGCATAGGGGATGGAAGAAACAAAGGAGCAAAAATTTCTAAAGGTGAAATTCTCCTTTTCTTAGATGCTGACTCGACTATTGCTCCTAACTTGTTAGGTAAATTATCTGAATCTATGGAAAATAAAGATATAATCGGTTTAACAACAGAAGTAAAATCAAAAGAAACATTAGAATTAATTGATATAATTGATTTTAAGATTTATAATTTCTTTGTTAGGGCAAGTTTATATTTACCGTTCTTAACTCCACAAATATCTGGTGTTTGTCTTTGTGTTAAAAGAAGTATATTTCAAAAAGTTGGCGGTTTTGATAAAGAAATGAAAACATGTGAAGATTTAGAATTTTGTGAAAAAGCAAAAAGGTATGGAAAATTTTTCTATTTAAACGGAAGTTATGTAAACACTTCTATCAGAAGAATGAAGAAATGGGGACGCTTGAAATTCCTTACATTTCAGACAATGTCACTGATTAATTATATCTTATTTAAGAAAGGAAGAACGAATTATGGGTCTATTAGATAAAGTCTTTGAACCTTTCGAAAAATGATACTGCCTTAAAGAATCTAATATACAAGTCTAAAAATCTAGAATTTATTGGAATTTCCATGTTCTTTATAAACCAAAATTCCAAAGAACCAAAAAATAAGAATGATGCGTATAAGATTTTAGAAAATGTCTTTGAACCTTTTTCCTTAAATAGGGATTCTCTATACATATCCTCCATAATTTTAACATAATTTGAAATATTAAATTTTCTTACAGTATCATAGCCATTTTTTATTAATTTACTTCTAAGATTCTTATCTTTTTTAATTAAGAAAATACTCTCAATCAAATCATCTTCGGTGTTGAAAAGAATGCCATTTCTCTTATTTTGAACAAAATCCTTAAACCCTAAGGCATCTCTAGCTATAACAGGACAACCACATGCCATGGATTCTAATAGAACCAAGCCCTGTGTCTCAGTGTCAGAAGCTGAAACAAAGATATCAGCATTTGAATAAAGTTTTAACAACTTTTTATCAGAAATGTATCCTGTGAAAGTTACGTTCTTCTCTATTCCAAATCTTTTACATAATTTTTCCAATCTTTTCCTGTCTGGACCATCGGATGTTATTATTAATCTTGAATTTGCTTTTTTATGAATTTTTTCAAAGGCATTTAAAATAATCTCTATTCTCTTTTCTTTGCAGATTCTTCCTACGTGAAGGATTGTTAATTTTTTATTTGCTTTTTTATTATTTTTCATAATTTTAAGGTCTAAAGGCGTTGGCAATACCCTTATAGGTTTTTTAATTTTATATTTTTTAAATATATTTTCTATAGACTTACTCGGAACTATTATAATAGAAGCTCTATCAAAAAAACACTTTGCATATCTATCGGCTATTTCTTTCTTGAGTCTTGAAGACCCAACATAATCAAAATACTCTGATAATAGAGTATGATAAGTTGCAACAATTGGGATTTTTAAAATTTTTGCTATAGACATGCCAGTAAGTCCTATGGTAAAGGGGGAGTGAACGTGAACAACGTCTGGATTTATTTTCTCAACTTCTTTTACAGTTTTTAGAGTAGGAAGTCCAACTCTATATTCAGGATAATTCTTGAATTTAGACGATGGTATAGGGTGAGTGTATTTATCTCTACGTACTCCGTCTGGACAGAATATATGAACCTCGTTTCCTCGTTCTCTAAGCTTTTTGGAAAAGATTTCTATAGATTTAACTGCACCGTTAGTCTGAGGGTAATAAGTATCCGTAAAAAACGCTATCTTCATATTATCAATTTATCAAAGGTAACAAATATAAATCATACTCTGAAGAAAATGTAATAATTTATTCTATCATAACTTTTGACCGAACATTTCTTGATGCCACCAAAAAGGCAATCTGATTTTGCTTGGAAGATTAGAGTGTCTTGATTTTAAAGTTAAAAACTGCCACTTGTGCTCTCGGAAGTTTAAAAAGCAACCAATATCCCACATCGGAGGTATAAGTAAGACAACATTCTTAGATATTCTCTTTAATTCTTTGTAGAATTTGTATGGATTCTCTACATGTTCCATTGTATGGGAGCATATAACATTTTTAAATTCTTTATCTTTAAAAGGTAATTTGTATATGTTTTTTATCAAAACAAAATTTGGAACATCTCTTTTAACAATATCTGCGTTGACGCCGTAGCCGTCTGTATCGCCACAGCAAATGTTTAAATCCCATTTCTGTTTCTTCAAGTAAAAGCTTTTCAAGATTCTATAATCAAGAATGTTTGCTATTATTAGATATAATACAAAATAGAAGAGTAAGAACAAGTTCAACACCCAACTAATAGCTAGTGATATAGCAATTAAAGGCAACATATTTGCGTATTCATTGATTATTTTCATAAATTTAATTAAAATTTCTATTATAAGAATACTTAGGAAAGCCTCGAGAGGGATTTGAACCCCCGACCTGCCGCTTACAAGGCGGCCGCTCTACCAGTCTGAGCCATCGAGGCATATTCAATATATAAGAGTGCATTTTAAAAATATTAACTTATGAACGTTAGTGTTGTAGTGATAGCTAAGAACGAAGAGAAATATATAGAAAAATGCTTAAAACAGTTAAAAAACCAAACTTTAAGACCTGAAATAATAGTAGTAGATGGTCATTCAATTGATAGAACCTTTTCTATAGCCAAGAGATATGCAGACAAAGTTGTTAAGGATAATAAGAAGGGGGTGGCTGACGCAAGAAATATTGGATGGAAAATAGCCAAATATGATATAATAGCATACTGTGATGCTGATTGTATACCACCTAAAGATTGGATAGAAAATATTTCAAAATTAATGAACAAAAACGTGTGCATATCTGGCCCACTATATACTTATGATGGAGACTTTTTGATGAAAGTATCCTATAAATTCTGGACAGATTTTATAACTAGATTTTTTGGCTTTTTGGGCTATCATGTTGCTTGGGGATCGAACATGGCAGTAAGAAAAGAAGCGCTTAGAAGACATCCTTTTAGAGTAAACATTTTAGAAGATTATGATGTTGTAAGGAGGATTAAGAAAATTGGAAAAATAAAGTATTTTAAGGAACTTTACATGCCGGTATCTTCAAGACGTTTAAAGTATGGATTTCATGTAAGTATTATAAAATTTTATGCTAGAAATTTCCTTAGATTAAGGTTCGGATTCAAGGAAAAATCTGAGACTTATTGGAAATAGCTATAATTTAAGTTTATAATCCCATCCAGGCTTCCATTCTTTAGGATTTTTTAAACGCCAATCATCTTTTACTGCATTTTCCCACGTCTTTTTATTTATTATAACTTCTAATGCTAGTTGAGGCGCTCTATGAGCAACAATTGCAACTCTTTTTCGATTATAGTTTTTTAGGAGATCGTCTAGAAAACTTCTAATTCTTCTTTCAACGTCTTTATAACTTTCACCATTTGGAAACGGTTCGTTTATATGTTTTAATATTAAAGCATCAACTACTCTTGAATCAAATTTTGTCATATCGCCGTAATTAACCTCCCTTAATCTAGCATCTTTAATTATCGGTACATTGCCTTCAAATGTTAATATTGTAGAATCGACTGCTCTTTTTAAATCTGAACAAAAAACGACATCAAACTTTCTATCTTTTATCATTTCCTTTAGTTTAATTGATTGATCCTTACCAAGGTCAGACAATTCGGATTGAGACCACCCGCTAGCTACTTCTCTTTCGTTATCAGTTGTGGTTCCATGCACGAAATAAGTAATATTAACATATCTCATTAAATCACAATAAATGTCAGTGACGGGATTTGAACCCGTGACCCCCAGATTTCTTATATCATCTTTTTATCAAAACTCATTATTATGAGTCTGGTGCTCTACCAGGCTGAGCCACACTGACATACCTAAGATTATTGAAATTCCTCTAATTTATATTCTTCTTTACCCAGACCAAACTTTTCAGCAGCATCTGTCTGTTCCTCGGATTTTATATGGCTAATCAAATCAAAGATATTCTTACCAACTTTCTTAATCACCAAGTCAAAAGATGCTTTGTCTATGGCAACTATGTCATCAGAGACTACAATCCCTATGTTAGGACATATTATTTCTCCTCCATTAGAAAAACAATCACATTTCTCTGTTATGTCAAGAAGGACGTTTATAAAAAGAAGTTTTTCCTTATCAAATTTATTCAAAACCGCATAAGCCGCTTCTGCTAATAAAACCCTGAAAGATACTTCTCTTGGTTTTAAAGCTTTGCTAGGACAGACTTCTGAACATACCCCACAACCAAAGCATTTATCATAGTTAAAAATAGCCTTTCCATTTTTTAACTGAATCGCACCTTCTCTGCAAAGCTTAACGCAAGTCCCACAACCTTTACATCCCCCTATTATTATTGGCTGGGATTCAGTATGCTCTATCTTTTTAGTTTTCTTGGTAACACCACCCATACCCAGATTCTTTATAGACCCTCCGAAACCTGCTTCTGGATGACCTTTGAAATGAGAAATAACAACTAACTCATCAGCATTCTGGATTTCTTTCGCAACTTCTATTTCCTTAAAATATTCTTTACCTTTTACTTTTACTCCCTCATCAGAAATGATAATGGGACAACCTATTGATTCTTCTGTAAAACCATTCTTTTTTGCAGTTTCCAAGTATTTTTCAGGAGTGTCTCTAGAACCTCTATAAAGGGTGGTGGTATCGAATAGGAAAGGTTTTGCTCCCATCTTCTTTAGCTCTCCTACCACAGCACCAACTATCTCTGGTCTAACATGGGTTAAGTTTCCATATTCTCCCATATGAACTTTAATCGCGACCTTATCATTAGGAGAGTACTTCTTTTTACTTACAGCTTTTTTAAGATTCTCTAAAAAATTATTTTTAATTAAAGTTACTTTTTCCATTTCTTTCACAAAAATAAACTATTAATCGAAATTTAAAAATAAGATGGGCCCAACGGGATTCGGACCCGCGGCATCCTGATTAAGAGTCAGGCGCTCTACCAGGCTGAGCTATGGACCCAAACCTTAATTAAGAAGAAGAATTTATAAAATTACTTTTTCCTGTTCTTTGTTAATGGGTGCTTCCACTGCCATCTGAATTTTCTTAATCTTGCAGAAGGATAACCGCAATGGCTGCATCTCTTCTTGGTAATGTGGTAGGAGTGCTCTCCGCAGCGTCGGCACCTTATGTGAATGATTTTATTATGTTTACCAAAAGAAGGAGTTCCTTTAGTCATGAAATCACTCTATTATTCCGGAGAGATGTAAATTATTGTATCTCCCCTAACAAGAGTTGAACCGAGTTTGACTTGTTTATCTTCCTTTCTCTCTTCTGCCTCTTCCAACCAAATGTTCAAATGCAGGTCAAATGCTTGTAAAGCTCCTGTTATTTCTGTTCCGTTCTTCAATTTTATTATTACTCTTTTGCCTTTTGCTTTATCCAAAACATCTAATGGTCTTGTCATATTATCAACAATTAAAAAAAACTTCTATTAGAGATATTGCATGAACATATTTAAATATATCAGATTTTGTATATCATTTCTTTTGCGTAGGTTTTTATTCTCAGAAAGAGAAAATTAAGATTATGAGTTGTATGGTATGAAAATTCTCAGAATACTCACTTATCTTCTAGTCGCTATCTCAGCTATTGCTGTCGCCACAGTATGGGGCAAGCAAGAGCCTTCCATCATCGCTGGTTTGGTGATGGATGTTGCTACTTTTGTAGCATTTTTCTATGCTTACGAAACTACTAAAGACAAGTTTTGGCTCATCAATTTTGTGGCAGTACCATTTTCGTTTGTTTCAGATATGTACTTCATTCCGAACTTTACTGGCATTATCTGGTCTAAATCGTTAGGTGCAGGAATTGGCATGAACACTTGGCAAGGAATACACTTGTTGATTCTTGCCATTGGTTGCTTCTTTTACTTTAAGAAATCTCATTATCGTTATCTAATTCTGATTACACTAGCATTAACTATGTTGACTAATATCTCTTCTGGGCTTTTGTCTAGAGGGCCGATAGCTTACTTAACTGGTGTGACATTGCAGACCACTGTTTTCGGATACATGGTTTTGTACGGCTTGAAGAACTCGAATCTGATGTATTCTGCTGGAAGTTTTACCCAATGGATAGCAGCGGCACTTGTTTTTGCGTTTTACTTTACTGTTAGCCATGACATCACTCCGTTCTGTCTTACTTGGACAGATAAAATCTTCTGCATCGGACGATTACTCACGGCTATCGGTGCAGTTCAGGAGGAACAATCTCGATGATAAGAGATTATGTTTGTAAATTAGCAGTTTTCCTGGCTCATAGTATGGATTTACGACAAGTTTAGAAAACGATAGCCATAACATCTCAATATCTCACCGCATTTCATGCAAAATATATGAGCGAGAAATTTAAATCTGTTGGTTTTTACTCTAATCTTTTTATTATATGCCAACCAAACTCGGTTTTTACTGGTTGGAATGTCTGACCTTTCTGTAGTGCAAATGCAGCGTTCTCAAATTCTCTAACCATCTTGCCTCTTCCAAATATTCCCAAGTCTCCACCTCTTTTTCCTGAAGGACATAAGGACTTTTCCATTGCGATTTTAGAGAAATTAGCTCCTTTGTTTAACTGGTCTGCTATCATTTTTGCTTCTTGTTCAGTCTTAACTAGTATGTGTGCACAATGAACTTTATCCACCATAGAGTCACCTTAGATAAATTCTTTGTTTTCATAATATATTTAAATATGTCTACTTACAATTTGTGTAAGTGATATAAATGGCACTATCTCAATTCAGATCTAATAGAAAATCTACTGGAGGGTTATACAAGAAAATAAGAAAAAAGAAAAAGAGAGATTTTGGAAGCGATTTCATCCCAGTAAAATTAGGAGAAAAAAGGAAAAAGACTACTAGGGGCCTGGGAGGTATAATGAAGCAAAAACTACTTCAAGCCAATCTGATTAATGTTTCCAAGTCTGGGAAAACTCAAACTGTAAAAATTCTAGAAGTTATAGACCATATGGACGATCCACACTATACTCGTATGAATGTTATAACCAAGGGATGCATTGTTAACACAGAAATAGGTAAGGTCAAGGTAACTTCTCGTCCAACACAACACGGCGTAGTTAACGGCATTATAATAGAAGAGAAGAAATAAAGAAATTCTTAGACTAAATTTGGATTTTTTCTACCAACCAAGAATCTAGATGTTCTAATGTTTCTTTACGTTTATAATAACTTTGATTACCAGGTTTCTCATTACCAACAGTATAGAAACTAGTGATTTGTGCATTTCTACTAGGGTAAACTTTCTCAAGTTGAACCATTACATGTAGATTTTCAGGCAAATGTTCTTCTTCTGCTTCTCCAGAATAGCCTTTAGCTTTAATTAGTTCTCCAGTCCGTTTTATACCAGCACCATACCATCTCAAATCATAATTAAATAGATTTTCTATGTCAGTCTTAGTTAAGTCTTGAATTGTAGGATTTGCTGGCAAAAGTTTCTTATCAAGCGCTCTGTCCAAACCCTTATTTATTTTATCAGTAATTTCTGTTGGGATTGGTACGGGAAAAGAACATGATACAATACCTTCAACAAATGGTGATAAGTGAGGAAAAGAATAAACATAGCCATTAGCAATACCTGCCACTTTTGAATTAGCATGAATTAGAGAAACTGTGCTCCAAAGGCGCGCGTAGTCTGTTCTATGCCAATCTGTTTCTTGTCCAAGAGTAATATAACAGTCTTTTATTTCCTTGACTAACTTTCCTCTTCCTAATAACTTTTTATTTAATTCTTCTAGTAATGATTTAGAGTCAATTACTGTTTCCATATCAATTTGATTGAAAGAAAAGGATTTATACCTAAAAAATATAGCCTAATTTACCAAGTATTGTTTTCATTAGTAAGCTATCCATCTCAAGTATAGGGCTTTCGGATATTATCGTGATATCAGTGTTTCTTTTAAGAATTTCTTTTGCAAATCCTTCAAAATCTGGTCCTGCCTCTTTCATAGGGACATGCTGTCTTTCATTCCCTCTTCCTATCCCTACTAAAGAATACTTTATTCCTGAGAAATGTGAGTGATACTTTTTTAATTTTAAAACTTCCAGCTTATCAAAGACTTTTTTATAATCTATCTGCCCGCCCTGTAGAGCATACAAATGAGCTGCGTCCAAATAAGGTATTATGTGCTTTAGTTTACTGCAAACACTTATTATTTCATCCAAGGTTCCCCATGATTTTTGCTTTCCCATGGTTTCCAAACCGAAATCAACATTCCAGCCATTTTCTTCAATTTTATCATTGATTTCTTTGCATGCCTCAAAGACCATTTGGTTCGCTATTTCCTTGCTTTTCCCGTAATAACCAGCATGAGCAGCAACCACAGAAGCATTCATTGCAACCCCTCTTTCTAAAGAGTCCATTATCCTCTTCTTGCTGTCTTCTATTATCTTCTTGGTTTCGCTTGCAAGATTAATGAAATATGGAACATGTATCGAGAGTTCTATATCCAAGTCTCTCGCAACTTTTCCTAATTCCTCTGCAGTTTTTAGAGACATATGAATGCCGTGAGTAAAAGAGATTTCCATTGCTTCGAGTCCAAGCTCTGATACTTTCTTAACGCCTTCTATCGAGCTGTTGCTTTCAGCAGAAATAGGTATTCCTGAAGGTCCTAATCGAATTATCATTTAATCACTCTTTCTTTTTAAAAAACAACCAATTCTTAGGAGGTTTGAATTTAAATAAAACATAGGTTCCTTTTAATTTATTTCCATTTATCTTAATGACGAAACCTTTATCAGTCTTTTCCAAAAGTTCAAAGGTTCCTTTGTCCCATATGATTACCTTACCTGCTCCGTATTGACCTTCTGGTATTGTTCCCTCGAAAATTGCATAGTCTAAAGGATGATCCTCAACCAGCACAGCAAGTCTTTTAATCTTAGGGTCAATCGGCGGCTCTTTTGGTATAGCCCAGCTCTTGAGAACGCCTTCCATCTCTAGTCTCAAATCCCAGTGGAGGTGAGAAGCATGATGTTCGTGAATAACATAGATAGAATGAGCCGGCTTTACACTTTTCTTGCCAGACGGTTCTGGAGATTTTTTGAAATCTCTTTTTTCATTATATTTTTCTAGAGTCATTAAATCACAGTTTTTTAGTTACTCCTTGTTTAGGACACAAGCCATTCAAAACACATTTGCTGCATATTGGTATGGGGTTCTTACAAACAGCTCTACCATGGTCTTTGACAACATGAGATAATTTTAGCCAGTCGTTCTTAGGCAAAACTTTCATCAAGTCCTCTTCGATTTTTGCTGGTTCTAGACTTTTTGAAAGGCCTAATCTATAAGATACTCTTGCAATATGCCTATCAACTTCTATGCCTACTATTATATCATAGGCATTTGAAAGAACAACGTTCGCAGTCTTTCTGCCCACACCAGGCAAGTCTAACAACTCTTCCATTGTCTTTGGAATCTTTTCGTTGTATTTCTCTACAAGAATCTTGCAAGTATTTATTATATTTTTCGTTTTACTTCCGGCAAAAGTGGCTGATTTTATATAATTCAAAAGTTCTTTGAAGTTTGCCTTGGAAAAGTCTTCTGCGGTTTTATACTTTTTAAAAAGAACCTCTGTTATTTTGTTAACTAAAACATCTTTGTATTGAGCTGCCAGCATTGTTGCAATCAACAACTCTAAAGGATTCTTAAAGTCTAATGTTAGTTTTGAATTTGGATACTCTTTTTTTAATAACTCAAATGCTTTTAATGCATCCATGAATTCACTTTAAAGTTATTTTCATCAAATCCTCTGCAATCACAACATTCTTGAAAATAGGTTTAACAGCGTCCAAAACTTCTTTGTTTGTTTTGTATCTTCTGCTTAAATGGGTAAGTATTAATTTTTTAACCTTGTATTTTTTAGCCAGTCTCGCAACTTCTGTTGCAGAGGAGTGCGGTCTCTCTATACTAGGAAGCTCAACGAAAGTTCCGTCATGTATAAGCAAATCCGCTCCCCTTGCCATTTCAAAAAGCTGCTTGCATGGGACTGTATCCCCAGAATAAACTATCTTCCTACCTTCTCTTTTTCTAGCGATCTGTTCAAGTTTTACAATCTTTTTACCAACTTTTATCTTTCCTTTTTCCTTTATTATTTTCAATTGTCGTCCTTCCAATCCGTATTTCTTCGCTTTCTTAACATCAACATTCCAGTGATCTCTTTCCTTGAAACAATAACCCACCGTTGGTACAGAGTGTTCAACCCTTATTGAATAGATTTCGTATTTCTCATTATCAACAATCTTTTCAATTATTTTCTCTTCGTCTATGTCTATTGCCTTAACTTCGAATCCAATTCCCCAATAACTTAATTCGATTATGGCATCTATGAAGCGTGAAGCTTCAGGTCCGTAAACTTCTAGAGGTTCTTTTCTCCTCGACAAGTGCAAAGATTCTAACATAGGCAAGATTCCTGAAAAATGGTCAGCGTGCCAGTGGGTTATGAATATTTTTGACAGCTTCATCGGAGATATTTTTGCCTTCTCCATTTGAAGTTGAGTTCCTTCCCCACAGTCAAACAGAAGATAGTCTCCTCCATATTGGAAAAGAATTGCAGCATGTCTTCTTTTTAACGTTGGAATGGCTGCTCCTGTCCCTAAAAATGTTATGTTAATTGGTTCTGGCATAAAATCACTCTTTCTTCACATTATAAAAGTAAATACTATAATTTAACCTCCAAATGAAGCAAATATAACAGAAAATGTAACTAAAAGTAAAATTGTTATAATTATCATAGTTATCCAAACTTTTTTTGATAATTTAGTGTTTATTAATATATTACTTATTTTCTGGAGTTTGGGATCTAGAATTTGTATTATAAGACAGGAAATTAAAAAGGACACCAACCAATAAAGAATAAACATAGGAATAAACTTATCATGATAGGTGAAATAAAAAAATATAGATGTTACAAGTAATGAAACAAAAGCTATAAATTTTTTTGAGAAGTTAAGAAGTTGACTTTTAAGGGTGGATCCTAAATAGACGTAAGCACCTCCATGTATCCACATAAGAGAATAAATTAAAATTGCAATTGAAATAAAGTAAAAAAATATTATTTGAAACATTTCTATTGTCGTCTTATTAACAGTTAGAAATAAAATAGACAAACCACCCGATAAAAAAATCTTTCTCCAGTCTGGTTTTAAAAACTCTTTCCAATTCATCAAACCACGTTCAAATCCTTTTCAAACCACTCTTTTAGAAAGACTCGAAAGTCTTCTGGAAGTTTTTCTATAGCTTTCAGCGCGTCTCCACCACCACAAATCTTGCACTTTTTCATCAAAGGAGCAATTTTGCTAGGAATACCCTTCTCAAGTAACTCTTTCTCAGATTTCTTCAACAAATCCTTCAAAAAGTGCAGAACTATTGTAAATTCTCTCTCAGTTTCAACAACCCAGTTTTCGCCTTCTATGAAAACTTTACTCTCTTTATAGTGCTTTAAAAACTGCTCAGCGTGCTTGCTGTAAATATCCGGTCCTATGTTCTTCATTATCTTTGGAACCTGCCACGTCTCCATCTCAAAAGCAAGTACGCATTCCTTGTTACAGTAAAAATCACTTCTTAAAACCTTAAATCCATTCTGTTCAAGCATTTTATCAATTGCTCTTATGCCTCTTCTTAGCTGAGGATAAAGAATATCATCTAAAACTTCGGGTTTTTCAAAACTTATTAAATACCAACGAGTCCCCCTTCTTTTAAATTCCTTTGATAATTCTTTTACAGTATAAGGTTTTACCTCTTTTTTGAAGAAGAAATCTTTGCTTGGATTTTCTATAAAGTCTTTGCAAGCTTTTACAAACCTGTAGAAGCTCTCGGCAGACAAAGCAGCACCCACATTCCTGTTTCTATCTACAGGGTCTATAACAATCAAAGGGTTCTTGAATTTTTTAGCATCTCCGCTAAAGTTTATTTCATGACCAGCTCTCCATTTTGAGGCATTTTTAACAAGGTTGAGAAAGCTTCCATATTCTATTATCAGCAATTCACATATGTACCCTGAAAAACCTTGTGTTTTTAGGTCGGCGCCATAACACTTATTTGCCTTGCAGAACTGTTTCAATAATCTGACTTCGTCAGGATTCTTAAGATTAGCCTTGACGAACTTAACATGGTGAGGTGTTCTATCGACGGCTGACTTTATTTTTTCAGGATTAGCTATTTCATAACACGGTACTATATCCACTTGGTACTTTCCTATAGTCCCTCTAAGATAAGGGTGCTCAGCATAAGCTATGACGTATTTTCCTTTCATAACTCTTATGATTTTCTTGGCTAATTCTAAACCTTTCTTCTCCAGCTGTTTCTTGGATAAAGAAGGTTTAAAGAGCAAGAACAAATCAACCTCGCTTTTTTCAGAAAGCCAGGTCCCTTTCTCTATAGAACCACATAATAACGGCTTTACTTTAGAAAGTTTAGAAGCAGTAGAAATCAATCTATCTGTAAAACTCCTCATTTTCTCTTCTTCCCTCTTGCTAGGTTTTATATTATCAAGAACTGATTTTAAATCCATTTTCATTGATTAGATTTATAAGTAAGTAAGTAAATAAACTTTTAGGTGAAATTATGGCACTACAAGAAATAATGATGACCCTTTGGTACAGTTTCCTATCAGCATTGCCAAACATGATAACGTCTATAATAATCCTAGTAATAGGTTTTATAGTTGGAAAGGTTGTAGGCAAGATAGCAAAGGAAGTCCTATTGAGAGTGAGAATAGACAAGTATATAACAGAAAAAGAAAAGTTTAAACTAAGAATATCAGATTTAGGTTCACTGATTTCAAAATGGATAATCTACATATGGTTTATCCAGCTAGGAGTAGCTGCTCTTGGAGTATCGGAGCTAACGGTATTGACAACAAGCGCTGTTAACTTTTTATTCGGAGCAGTAGGCGCTGTAGTAATTATACTAGTTGGTTACGTATTCGCATACTTTGTAAAGGAACAAGTCATTCATTCGAAGACATTTTATGGCGACGTCATCGGCAACCTAATCTTTTTCCTAATAGTCTATGTCTCAGTTGCTTTAGCATTACCGTTTGTTAAGATTGATCCAACCCTAATAAATTGGCTATTAATAGTAATAGTTGCTTCATTAGGTTTAGGATTAGCTATAGCAATAGGTTTAGGACTAAAGGAAGTAGTAGCTGAAACTGCTAGGGGCTATAGTAGAAAGTTTAGAAGAAAGAGATAAGATGCTAGTTAAAGAAGTAATGAATAGAAACTTAAAAACAGTTAGGCCTGAGGATACAGTCAAGCTTGCAGCTCAAATAATGAACGAAAATCATATAGGCGCCCTAGTAATCGTTTCTGGCTCAGGTGAAGTCGTAGGCATACTTACAGAAAGAGATATTCTTGTTGATGTAGTAGCTACTGGAAAGAGTGCAGAAAACGTAAAGGTAGAAGATGCAATGACTTCAGAAATTATAACCGTTAACCCCAACAAAACCTTAGAAGAAGCAGCGGATATAATGACTGAAAACAAGATAAAGAAACTACCTGTAATTGAAGATGGAAGTTTAGTTGGAATGATAACCGCTACGGACTTGGTCGCCTATGAGAAGGACTTGATTGAGAAGGTCGCAGTGTTATTGGCAGCAGCCCCAATGAAACGCATCGGAGGCTAACCGTAAAAATTTTCCTCCCCAGATTGGTAAAGCCATATGGCGATATCAAGTTCTTCTGGAGGAATTTTTAATTCTTTTGCCAATCTTAAGAAACTTTTTTCAAGTTCTAGATATCTTTTCTTAGTCAAATTTCCTGCATTATCATAATAACCTATTTTCCTTAGAAAGTTCTGTATATGGACGTCTATTATCGGCAAGCCTTTGAAACCTATGTTCCTCATGAAGTGCGCAGACTCTTTAAGCCCCAATCCATTTATGTTTTCCAAAAGCCACTCCCTGAGTTTTTCTGGATTGGAATTAATAATCTTCTTTAATTCAGGCAATTTTTCTCTAGCTTCGACTATCCGCTGAGCTTTTACACGAGGAAACCTTACACTTTTCAGATAGCCTAATAGTTCTTCTAGACTAGCTGTAGACAGTTTTTTATCAGCCTTTAGTTTGTTTATAACTTCTCTACAGTTCTTGGCTCTTGATTGTGGGGTTAGAATACAGAAGCATAATTCTCCAAAAAGGCATTCGTCGTTATTATAACTACATGTATTTATGAAATTTCTTATCTCATTTTTTCTTATTTCATAGAATTTTATAAGCTCCTTTAATTCTGCGTTCATAACGATAATTTACAGTAAATCTATATATTTGTTAGTGTAATGATTTTTATGGAAAATTTAATAGAGCTACATAATGTAGAAAAAGAATACGTTATGGGAGATGTTAAATTACGCGTTCTAAAAGGAATTAACCTAAAAGTCAAAAAGTCTGAAATAGCAGCGATAATGGGACCTTCAGGATCTGGAAAGTCAACAATGCTTCATATTTTAGGGTGTTTGGATAGACCTACGAAAGGAAAGGTTATAATAGATGGAGTTGACGTATCAAAACTAGACGATGACAGTTTAGCAAAAATAAGAAGAGAGAAGATAGGTTTCATATTTCAATTCTTTAATATTATTCCAATTTTTACAGCCTTGGAAAATGTTGAACTTCCAATGATTTTTTCTAAAAGACCAGACAGAATGGAAAGAGCAAAGGAATTGTTAAAAGCAGTTGGATTACAACAAAGAATGTCTCATCACCCATCACAACTTAGTGGTGGAGAGACTCAAAGAGTCGCTATAGCAAGAGCCTTGGCAAATGATCCAAAATTGATTCTCGCGGACGAACCGACAGGGAACCTAGATTCTAAATATGGAGAAGAAATAATGGATATTTTAATAAAACTTAATAAAGAAAAAGGTACAACTTTATTATTGATTACGCATGATATTTCAGTAGCTAAATATGCGGAAAGAATTATAAGATTAAAAGATGGAATGATAGTAAGAGGCGAATGAATGAAAAAAATAATTTTATTGGCTCCAATAATCTTTCTTTTATTTGTATCAATATCATTATCAGACTCGGTAATAGCTTCGATAAATGTTAACTGGCAATTATCCTTTGATAGCCTTAAGCCGAACAATGATGCAACAATTTCATTAACGCTTACAAACTCGGGCAGTTCATACCTGACGAAAGTAATTATAAAAGCTTCTTCGGGAAATTATGTGAAAATTACATCTGGCAATGAAAATAATCTTGGAAGTATGTCTGTAGCATCATCACAGCAATCAATGATATCAATAAAAATTGATGAAAATGCTCCCTCTACAATATCTTATGTTTTATTGAATGTTGAATATTATTATACTGAAACTTCTAGTTATGAAAAAACCTTCTATATACCAATAAAGATTGTAAGAGATTCCATACTACAAATTGAAAATGTAAATTTTAGTGAAGCTCTTTCTCCAGGCAGTGCAATAAATTTAACTTTTGATTTGAAAAATGAAGGTTTGGGCAGCGCAAGAGATATTGTAGTTTCATTGGGTCAAACTTCAGATTTTATAAGCACCGGTTCTTCAGGAGAATATTTCATAAGTAAACTTGGTAATCTAGAATCAAGTAAACTAACATTATCTCTAACGGTTTCTCCAGATGCAGCAATAGGGACAACTACAATTCCGGTTAGAATAACTTACTATGATGAAACAAGAACCAATAACTATACTGAAATTAAAAATATTGGTTCTAGAATAACGGGAAATATCGAATTCATATCTGCTGTTAGTTCTTACAACAATTTTTATTATGGACGTGTCGGGAATGTAATAATAACTATAGCAAATAGAGGCATAGCACCTGCAGAATATGTTTCTGTAAATGCTCGTTCAGATTTTGGTTCAAAGGAGTTTTATATAGGAAAACTAGACTCTGATGATTCAGATACAATTGAACTGCCCCAAGATCTAACCAAAGCTTCAAGTAAATACCCAGTTCATTTAACTATAAAATATAAAGACAAATTTGACAATAGCTACTCTGTTGATGAAACTGTTGAGGTAATACCTTCAAATGCTCCTTTAGATTATAATATTTTTATAGTTGTTTTTGTTGTTCTTGGAATAATTTATTGGTTTTATAGAAAGAGAAAGAAGTGAATTTATTGATTAGGGAAAGTTTAAGAATATCTTTAGACAGTCTTAGACATAAAAAGATTAGTTCTGCCTTAACAGTTTTAGGCATTGTAATTGGAATTGCTTCTATTATTGCTTTAGTATCAATAGGGGAGGGATTAAGGAACTCTATTTCTCAACAATTAGAGTCTTTCGGTTCGGATAAGATAATAGTTATGCAAGGTTCTGGTGGAAATTTTGCAGGCGCATTTTTAGGAGAAAGTTTAAAGGAAACTGACGTTAAAAAAATAGAGAGCATGAATGGAGTAAAGTCTGCAACTGGGGTTCTTTTCAAATCACTTCCTATGAAATACAGAAAGGAAATAAAAACAACCTATATAATAGGCGTGGATGAAAGCAAGACCGAAGATTTCTTTTCACAAACATATGAAATTAATGAAGGAAGATACCCAAATAAAGGTGAAAGAGGTGTAATAGTCCTTGGTGCATTAGCATCCACAAAATTGTTTGAAAAAGAAGTAAAAATAGGAGACTCTGTTTATATAAATGAAGAAAAATTCAAGGTTATAGGCATTCTGAAATCAGTTGGAAACAGTCAAGATGATAAGCAAGTTTATATTTCTTTAGAAAGTTTAAGAGAAATTTCAGGAGGCAAGGATTCTTTATCTGCTATATTTGTCAAGGTTTCTGATGTATCTAGAGTTGACGAAATAGCCAAGAGTATAGAAAAAAAATTTGATAGGGAATATGGAAAAGGATCTTTTTCAGCAATGACAAGCGAGCAAATAACTGAAAGTGTCGGCAGCATATTGTCAGTTTTGACATTTGTCCTAGCGGGAATTGCCTCAATATCTTTAGTAGTTGCTGGCGTTGGAATCGCGAACACTATGTTTACTTCTGTTTTAGAAAGAACAAGGGAAATTGGAATCATGAAAGCCATAGGAGCCACAAACAACAACATTTTAGAGATATTTTTGATTGAATCTGCCTTGATAGGATTTATCGGAGGTTGTATTGGTTGTTTTGTTGGATTTGGATTATCTCAAATAATCAACATCATTGCTGCAACTTCACTACCTATAAAATTCACTGCATCTGTAACAACTGAAATGGTTTTATTAGGAATAGGTTTTTCGATTGCTGTAGGGATTGTCTCGGGTTTATACCCAGCTAGGAAGGCTGCTAAATTACAACCTGTAGAAGCATTAAGATATGAATAATCAGCCTCTGGCCTCAACTAACATCTTCTTTCCCATTATAATCCAATAAGAAACATCTTTTCCCTGAGCCACTTTATCCTTTAATTCCTCAGGTATAGGTATTTCAAAGGTCTCATAATCAGTCATATCCATTATCTGAGCGTTGTTCCCGATTATGGCAATGACCTGTCCCATTTTCTTCTCTATTATAGGAACTTCCATCTCGGCGTCAGCAGGCTTTACTACAGACCTTCTCTTGTTATCGAGTAGTCCTATCGCTTCTAGTCTTGCTTTAGCACCGCCATGCTTCCCAGATTTAGAAGTCGTGACGTCTAAAACCTTGCAAGGTTCGTCGTCTATTACCACATATCTACCTGGCTGAAGGTTTTTTATTGAGGATCTTGTCGTAACCATGAAAAAATAAACGCGTTAAGGAAATATAAATCTAAGCCTTTCCAGCTACTAATTTTATATCCTCTTTAAGAATGGTCTTTCTCTTGGCATGCCTAGCAGCCTGTGCGGCCTCTAAGGCTAATTCTGCTCCTATTTCCTCTACTGTTTTAGTTATTTCCTTTACAGCGTCTGCAGATATCCTTTCAATACCTGCTTTTCTGACTATCCTCTCTATAGCCGCAATTGGAAGCATTTTATCAATATATATTTTACCAACCGATTATTTAACTTAACCCCAAAAAACCAAAAAAGAAAGCTTTAAAAAGGGCGAAAACTTTATATATAGAACGAAACTATAATATCTTTATGGAGTGTTACTACTAACAGGTGAGAATATGGTTGATGAGTTTTATCCGAATCATGTAGGAACATATGAATGTGAAGTATTAGGAGGAATTCCTACAGACAAAGTACCAGCAATGAAAAGTCTTGCTTATCATAATAATTGTGATGTTCTTAGATTAGAACCAATGCCAGAAAGTAATGGTTATCAATGGAGAATGGAGGTAGTAGCTCCTAATAATTATGTAGGAGCAAGATTAAGAGATATTGCACTAAAGTCCGAATATGCCTCATATGCTAATTTAATTGATCCTAGAGCAGAGGAAAAGATAAATCAATATATTAGATAATGATTTCTATGCCAAAAAAGAAAGCAAAAGAAAAAGGAATTACAAAATGCCCAGAATGTGGTTCTACCTATTTTACTGAAGATAAGACTAGAGGAGAGATCGTTTGTGCAAAATGTGGTTTGATAAAAGAAGATACAATGATAGATACCTCTCCAGAATGGAGAGCTTTTGACGAAGAGCAGATTTCTAGAAGAACAAGGGCAGGTGCACCTCTAACCTTTACGAAGCATGATAAGGGTTTAACGACTGAGATAGGTAGAGGGAGAGGAGAACTGTTTAAGGTAACTCCTAGCAAAAGAGCCCAGTATTACAGGTTAACCAAGTGGCAAAAAAGACTTGTTGAGAGTAAGGATAGAAATCTTTCTTTTGCCTTATCTGAGCTTCAAAGATTAGTTTCTTTCCTTGGTCTGCCAAAATCTGTTCATGAAGAGGTTGCAAAGAAGTATGAACAAGCTGTGGATAGAGGTTTGGTTAGAGGAAGGTCAATGGAATCTGTAATAGCCGCTTTATTGTATACTGTATGTAGAGAAATGGAAACTCCTAGAACTCTAGAGGAAATAGCAGAAGCTTCTGGTGTTGAAAGAAGAGAAATTGGAAGAACTTATAGGTACATTGCTAGGGAATTAACAATGAGAATTTTGCCAGCCATGCCGCAGGCTTATGTTCCTAGATTTGCTTCTATGCTTGGCTTAAGTGACAAAGTCCAAGCAAGAGCAATAAGACTGTTAGAACTAGCCAAGAAATACGAAGCTACCTCAGGAAAAGGACCAACAGGTGTGGCAGCAGCCACCTTGTATATAGCGGCTGTTCTAGAGGGCGAAAAAAGAACTCAAAGAGAAATTGCAGATGCAATCGGTGTAACAGAAGTCACAATAAGAAACAGATTCAAAGAACTTTGTGAGAAACTTGGTCTAGAGGAAGAAGTTGAGAAAAAGGTTAAAGAGGATTATATAGAACGTGAAGATTCAGAAAATGTTAAAGTAAAAAAGAAAAAATAAGCATTATCTCTTCAATTTTTCTTCCATTAATCTTAACCTAGCATCTATAGTCTCAAGCTTTTGTAAAATTAATTCGATTTTATCTCCTTGAGTTCTCTCAGATACGAGGTCCTCCACAGATTTGCCATAAGGTACTTCTGGGACTGGGTAATCGTTTTTAACCTCAGGTCTGGCCTCTGGAGATCTTACTTCCGGGGGTCTCATTCTAAATCTTTCCAAGTCCTCCGGTAATTCTGCAGTTGTTTCAAGAAGTGCTGGTAAGATATCGTCTTTTTTATTTTTTCTAAATCTATCAAATATCATATTATCACATCATTCCTAATTGAGCTCTTATTTCTTTTTCTAGTATATCTAAGTTTCGTCTAGCCTTTTCGTTATACATTCTTCTTTGATCACTATAAAAATATTTAGAGTATATTTTTTGTATGACCTTATGTAAGAAATTGCTATATGGAATTTTTGTTATTAAATATGCCCTTAACCATATAGTGACATTACCTTCTTTAGTTTTTTCATTCTGAATTCCTTGAACCTTAACATCAACCCATAGAGTTGTTCTTTCGTCTTCTGTATACTTACCTCTCCAAGTGTCAAAGAAAGCATTGTTCTCTACTACATTGTCCCATTTAAATCTGTCTTCAAAGAAGTTGGTTGATGTTACTTTGAATATACCTCTTATCAAACCAGGCATCATTTTTAGGACTTTGGTAGGATTATCCCCAGTATATCTTATAATTTTCAAAAAATGAGGCGCCAGGACCTCAGTCCTTTGCCTTAATTCTCCTGCCATTTTAAACCCTTGACATAGCCTTTAACTGGTCTAAAAAGAAAGAAAGCAATCTTCTCCCTTCCCTCATATACTCATCCCTTTTTGAGCCGTAAAACAAAGAATGCCAAGTCATCCTTAGAAATTCATAAAACAAACTCTTTTGCCAAATTGTATCTTGAGGATATTCAGTTCTTAAAGCTCCTTCGACTGTTATATCAGCTTTTCCATGTCCTTTGCTCACTTCTCCGCTTAGAAGGATGTCAATCCAATAGTATGAAAACTTGTCCAAGTCTTTGTTTACTTCCCACCTAGCGCTAAACTTCTCTGGATCTCCTTTGCTCCAGTTAAAATCTCTTTCTTGAATGGCGTGCTCAGGAACCCTAAAAGACATTATAATTAAATTGTATATTTCCTTATAGAATTTTTCTGGATTAGGACCTGAAAATTTTATGGTCATTCTAGGAAGAGGTTTAAGCAAATCATCATGAATCATTAGTTTTGTTCTTGCCCAAACCATAACTATTTATTATATAAACGTTTTTATAAACTTATATTAAATTATTAATATGATTTACAAGATGGTAGGATTAATTTTAGCAGTTCTTGGTTTCGCTATAATAAAATATTTTCCTGATACAACGTCTTATCAACATTCAGGCATGACACTCAGCGGCGTATTAATCGGTATTTTGTTTATTTTAATAGGAATAGGCTTACTTATATTTGGATGATTTCATGGCAGATAAAGAAATTTTTGATTTAGCTAATATTGCAAATATACGTGGACCTAATTTACCTACTTTAGGAAATTATGTTTGTATATTGCCAACTGCCCCTCCAGGTATAGAAGAGGATGACAACAAAGGGATAGAAGTAAATTATACAGCAAAACCTGGAGAGGCTGCTGCTGTTTATTATGGTTTATGCTTTCAGCTCCCAAAATGGGGTTGGACAGTCGTAAAGGCAGACGAATGGATAGAAGTCTCGCCTACACATAAGGAATATTATGATAGGACTATAGCAACCAAACAAATGCTAGAATCAACAATTAAGACAGGTTTAGCTTCTGCTGCTCAAGCAGTTGCTGATTACGAGTTTATGAGTCACGATTTGAGAAAATATAGAGAAATCATGAGATATTTTGAAAGCAAAGATGAGCATTCTTTGAAGGCTTTGTTCGTCGACCAAGTTGACGTTCATACCGACATGCCTGGGCAGCCGATAAGCATGCGTTCTATAGCTCCAAGATGGCCGACTATCATCGCTGATTTTATGAGACTAGCAGATGATGATGACGAGCCAGGAAAAGTCCAAAAGAAACTTGATATCTCAAGGGCAGAAGCTGTCATACTTGTCACTAAAATTAAATTATACAAGAATTGGAAAAAGACTTTTTTGGATGTTGTAAAAGAAAGGTATACCATGATAAGAGGTCAAGTAGAAGCTAGGAGAAAAACCATTAGCGAGTACAAGGGATGGTTGAAACCGTATATAGCAAGATTTAAGATGACAAAATTAGGAGGGGAGAGAGGAGATGTAAGGAAAACTACTCTTGAGTCATTTGCAGATATAACAGGTATTGCCACATTCGCAAATAATATAAAATTTTTTACATGGAAAGTACTAAGAACTGCAGAACCCAGAAGACCCGCTCAAGAAGTCAAAAAAGATTTTGCAGTAAATCCTTATGATGATTTTCTAAGAAATAATTTAATACTAGGTGAAGGCTATAGCCTAGCTTCTATCTATCCTTGGTTAAGGAACAAGAAAAAATATTGTCCAAAATGCAAAAAATATCACCCATCTGGTACGATCGAGTGCCCTAACCCCAGATGCGGTTCTATAAATTTAGAGGATAAGACACTTGCAGACCAGATAGTTGAAGAAAAAATTTTAAAGATGTGGAAAAGCAGGGAAAAAGGATTAGATCCCTTCGAGCTATACTATCTTTTCTTAGATTTTAATGTAATGAGAGTAGGAACCAGACTGCCTAGTGGAGAATTAGAAGACATAACCTTCACTATTAAGACCTGCGTCATGTCCCAGAACATACTACTCCTAAAACTCCTAGAACTAGAGTGCAGAAACATGGAATTAGAATGGTATATTGACGAAATGCTTGGAACTAGCATAGAAGAAAAAAGCGTGAAAGAAATAGTCATGGATGAATTTCCAGAGCTTTATCCTAAGAAGAAATTAAGCGGCTCTAAAGAGTATATCAAAGGATTAAGTGAAAGCTTTAATGTATACACAGACTTTTTACATAAAATAAAACTCCCCAGGTTTGGAAGCCTTAGGTTTTTCAAGCCAGGGCCTTATGAAAAGGACTTCAGAGAGAGAATATCTAAGCAATATTCAACTGTTGCTGGAACTAATTTCGTTGGCATTGTGGATTTTCTTAAAATGAGGATGCGTGTTATGTAATGAGTTATACAATCGGCGTTTCTAGCGGAATGTTCATGACAGCTGAGCAGTCAGAAAAAGAGCAGTACATCACTCTGCCCAGAAAAATATTTAGGGGTGGATTAGAGGGAGTAAATTTTACACAAATCGATATAGAGTCTATCACAGAGTTTATAGAACCTGATTTGGAGAAGGAAGTAAAAAAAATAAAGGATATGGGAATAAATTTTGGAGTTCATGGAGAATCATACGCGATGGGTGGAGTTGAAAAGCCAATTTCTATGCTTGATTCTGCCATTGAAACTGAATACGTTCATGCTCATCAAAGATTGATAGAACATATAAATGGATGCGGTAAGATTGGTGCAGATTATGTAAACATTCATCCCTCAGAAACTGCACCTTTTATAAGATTGGGAATGCACTTACAACCAACAAGATTGGTAGATTTCTGGGGTAGAATTTTAAAAAAGTTTTTAGAAGACAACAAAGATATTTTAAACTGGGCAGTCAACCAAGATTTTATAACTTCTATATTTATGCACGGCTATTCTAGTCTTACAATTAAACAGATGACTGAAGCCCAACTTATAGAACAAAAAAGAAAAAAAGAGGAAAATCCTGAAATACAAGAACTCGGCGAAGGAGAAATAGAGAAATATGTAAGGGAATTTTTCAAAACAAGGTTATTGAACTTTGTTTCAGCAAGCGACTTAACTTATGGTTCTGAAAGATTAGCTTATTATATAATTGCTAAATGGATGCAAGAAAATAATGACCCTTTATGGGGAAGCATTGTTGGAAAAAGCATAAAAGACGAGAATCTTCCAAAGCTGGATGAGACAAAAAAATGGGTTCCTGCTGTTTCTGCAAAGTATATATGGGGTCATTTCAGTCCAAAGGAAAAAGAATTTTCTGATCCTAGACCTTTGCTAGAAAAGTACAAGCTTTGTTTTGTTTTTGAGACACAAATGGGAAGCGGTGGTATAGAAGGTTATTATAGGATAGTAAGGCCGAGGGACATGATTTTCTTATGCAAGGCAATAAAGTCAAAATATGTTGGGGTTTGTTTCGACTTTGAACATGTGATGTCCCAAAACATAGACCCTAAAAAGGAGATAGAATCAATTCCCTACGGGTTTATGAACACTATAAAGGTTTGTCACCTAGGTTTTCCAACGCCCCATGTTCCTGCGCATATACCCATACCTCTAGGTTCTAAGGAACAATTATGGCTTTATGAAAGATTGTTTGATTTGAGAAAAAAGGGTTTCAAGGAAGGATACCTTATATTTGAGAGGGGGTCTGCACCGAGGGACCAAACCGTAATAGTTTTAAGACTTTTAAAAGAGTATTTGGAAAAGGATACTGACCCAAAAGAACTTCCATTGGAGTTCTACGGCATGAAAGAACATGGACCAGAAATAGCAAGGCAAGAAATTGCAATCAGGGAGCACGCTCTAGATCCTTTAAAAGGTATGTTACTTATCCCAGAGGAGGAATACACTTTTCTAAGTAGCGAAGCAGTTAGAAAGGGTAAGGGAGAGGAATGGAAAAAGGAAAAGTATAAATAGTTAAGATAATATTTTTACTAATTAGTGATAATAAATGCCTGAAAAGAACCTTGGGAAAAAGATTAAGAAGTTTTCCTTAGAAACCAGGCTTAAATCTTCTGAAGATTTTAAAAGCAAGCTTTTAGGCATGTTTAGGGATTATATAAAGTCCATAGTAGTCTTCGGCTCATTCTTACGAGGAGAGGGTACAGGAAAGTCGGACGTAGACATTTATGTGATATTTGATGACACAAAAATGCCCCTTAAGAAATTTGAGGAGGTAAGAGAGAAGATTGATAAGGATATATACTCTATAGCGTCTTCTATTGACCCAAGGCTTCATCCTCAACCTATTTTAGCTTTAACAGAGTTCATAAAGGGAATAAGGTATACACACCCCTTGTTTTTCAATATTATAAGAGAAGGCTACGCTATTTACGACACAGGCTTCTTTATCCCCATGAGAAAGCTCTTAGAATGGGGAGAATTCCCAATTACTCCTGAAGCTGCACATACAAGAATAGATGCTGTACCAGGAAGGTTAAAGAGAGTAAAAAATGTTAAAGTCTACTTAATCGCAGAAGACCTTTACTATGCTATGTTAGATGCGGCTCAGGCTGTTCTTATGTATATAGGAGTAGGACCGCCTGTCCCGAAACTTGCTGCAAGCGAGGTTAGAAAGCACCTCGTCGAAACTGGTCTATTAGAAGAAGAATATGCAAAAATGCTTGAAGATATGGTTGTTTTCAGAAAAAAAGTCGAGTATAAGGAAATAAGCGAAGTTTCAGGACAAGAAGTCGATGAATGGATTAAAAAAACTGAAAAGTATGTTGAAAGATTTGAGAAACTTCTAAAAGATCTTGAAACCAAGAGAAAGGAAGAAGACATAAAAAGGAATTATGAGGTTATGGTACAGGCTTCTGTAGCTGCCTTAAAATCTTTGAAAAAACTTCCACCAGAACCAGAAAAACTTCCAGAAGCGTTCAAGAAATATTTGGTCGAAGCTGGTTTGGTAAGTCCTCTTTATTCTGATATCTTCGAAAAAGTCATATCGATGAGGAAGATGCTTGAAGATAAGAAATTGGATAAAATAACAGAGGGTGAAATTTATACAAGCAAGGAGTATGTTAGGAGATTTATTAATGATGTTAGAAGATTTATCGAACCTGTTAAAGAAATTTCTATAGCAGAGGTAAAAGAAGCTAAACCTGAGAAAGAAAAGAAGCCAGAAAGGAAAAAGCCAAGTCACTTTTAGAGAAGTTAGCTAATAAAGAAGTTAATCCTGATTATGCAGCAAAAGAAATTTCAAGTCCGTTGGATGCAAAGAACTATATATTTTCTAGATAAAATTAATCTTAGTACAAAGAGTTAAATCTTTTTCTGTTCATACTACAAAATATGACTATGCCCAAGTCTGGAACGTCTGTTTCAAGCTCCCTAACTGGTATAATTCATGAAGAATATTTTTCTAAAGTTAAAAAGGTTTTGGGATTTAATGACGATGAAGTTATTGTTAAAAAACATGATAAGTTACCTTGGGATATTAATGTTTACGCAGTAGGTGGAGTTGAAAAATCTCAAAATGGAAGTCAAATAGCTCGGGTTGCAGTGGCTTATCGAAGCCCAGCAGCTCCTCAAGGAGAATTTGACGAACATGGAAAACCTGTAGTTACTGAAAAAAAACTTGAAGGAGAATATAATGAAAAATCAGTAGTAGGGTTTCTAGAGTCAATGATTACAGGCCTTCGTAAAAAGACTGATTTTCCTAAATAATTATTCCTCTAAGCAAGCTTCCAATCTCTTCGCAACTGTCTTGTCTTTGTCAAGAAAGTATTCTGTAAATTTAAGCATTACCAAAAATGGATTAGAATAACTTGTCTTGCCAATGTTTTGTTCAATTCCAGAACTTATAGCTCTAAATGGCTTTAGTTTAGGAGGCAAACCCTCTTTTATTCTAGGTCTTTCTTCCCTTATGCAGTCTAAGAAACCTCTTCTAAACTTGTCTTTATTTAGTTTACCGTCTTCAAAGGAATTTTTGTAACAATCGTCTGGCATGTGCGTAAAAGCAGAACCTTTAGTAACCTTGCAATGTGAATCACTGCTTCCAATACAAGCAATACCAAGATGCTGACCAATTGTTTCACACTCATTTTCGCCTGCTTCTGTGTTTATAGCCTCAACGCCGTCAAGTTTATTGCTTAATATTACCAGCTCTCTCAATCCTATACCTCTTGATTTATTTGGATGAGGGGCAATGGCAACTCCTCCAGTTTCGTGTATAAGATCTATAGTTTTTTCTATAGAATATTTCTTACCGCTTGCCAACTCTTTAACGGCTGGATGGTTTTTACAGTCGTAGCTTGGGAAATATCCCAATATATCCCCCCCTCTTGTCGAAATCTCTATAGCAGGTATGTTTACTGTATTTGGGTATTTTAATTCCGCTCTCTCACAAGATTCCCAATGTTGTATAGTATCATGGTCTGTTAGGGCGAAAGCCTCTATTCCTCTTCTGTGAAATATTTTAAATTCGTGGTCTGGAGTAGTATCGCCATCAGAATAAATACTGTGAGACTGACCGTCTACGTTTGTTCCTTCACTATATTTTTTAGTCTCTTTCGAAATAATAGGCTCATAAATGTAAATTAAGGGATTTAGTCTTTGAAACGTTCTGTAGGCAAAGTTAACCAGTTTTTTCTCAATTTTTCCTACCTGAGGGCGCTCCATATAAATATTTGCAAAATAAAGCTTAAATATGTTACTATTTAGTGGTAAAAAATATCACACATATAAATATATTGATTAAAATCAATCTTAATAGCATGATTGGAAAAGTAGCTAGTTTGGATCCGAGAGGCGTGATTGTTAATTATCATATAGCCTATACAAAGGAAGTTCTTGTAGACGTACCTGGCATTAACTCTAAAAGAGAGGCTGGAAAGCTTATTGGAAAGAAGGCTATTTGGAAAGATGAAAAAGGAATTATTTATACAGGACTGGTTACTGGTTTGCATGGCAGAAAAGGTACATTAAAGATCAAGTTCAAAAGTCCGCTACCAGCGAAGGCTTTAGCAAAAGCAATTAACATTGCCGAATAACTTTTATATACCAATTTCTATAAATTCTATTTATGCCTAAGAAGACAGAGGCTAAAGTTAATTCAGATGATTTTGAAAGAATACCTTCTGGTATTCCTGGACTAGACAAGCTAATGGAAGGCGGCTTTGTTAAGGGTTCTACTATTTTAATATCTGGTGCAGCTGGTACAGGAAAAACAATATTTTGTGTCCAGTATCTAATGGAAGGTTTAAAAAGAGGAGAAAATTGCATGTTTATCACATTAGAGGAAAAACCAGAAGATATAATTAATGACGTCAAAAGATTTGGTTGGGATTTAGAAAAATACATGAAAGAAAAGAAATTAATCCTAGAGTATCAGGATCCTTTCCAAATGACTGATATAACCGCTCCTTTGCTTGACAAGATTAAAGAACATGGCATTCAAAGGGTTGTTGTTGATTCTACTGCCATTTTTGAATTATATTATAAAGAGCCTTCTGAAATCAGAAAGCAGTTGTTTAAGTTGCTAAATGGTTTAAAGGATATAGGCGTTACAAGTGTCTTAACCACTGAATTACCAGAAGAAACTAAGATGCTAGGTAAGTTTGGTGTTGAAGAATTTATTGTGGATGCTGTAATTGTCATTCGTTATAATGAATACGCAACTGGCGCAACACCACCGCTTTCATTAAGCGTAAGAAAAATGCGTAGAACCTCTCATTCAAGAATGAGCGTTCCTATTGAGATAACAAAAGAAGGAATAATTTTAAAATTTAAATAATAATTATCTACTTTTTACCCATCTAACCATTCTACTTAAAGGATACATTCCTTCATGAGGAGCACCAACTGCAAAATAACCCATTTTACCTAAATGCGTTACTCTATCTACCCCCCTTAAAGTAAGTTCATCTCTTAATTCAATTGCCCTATCAAATGGTTCAATCGCAATAACTTGTGTTTCTGGACCAATATAGTCTACTGCATTTTTTATGTTTTTTACAGGAACTAAAAATATAGTTCTTCCTAGGGGATGTGTTTTTATCTCTTCTAGATTATTCACAATAATTATTGTCCACTCTGTTTTCTCAGAAGCAAAAACTTTATGACCCCTAAATTTCGAATACTGTCTAGTATGGGTTATTGCAGCATGACCTTCTAAAGGTCTATGTCCTTTAGGTAATCTTTCATTTTCCTCTTTAAGACTTTCAGCTAAAAATTTACTATATTTTTCAATATCACCTTCAACAAAACATATTTGTGGGCTGAAACATCCTTCTTGATCAAATAAAGTCAAATCATGAGATGCTTTTAAGCTGGTTTGTTTTAAATCATTAAAAGCTTCTTTTCCTATTAATTGAATCCCTCTTCTCGGACCAAATTCCAATAATTCAACTTTAGATGGAGCCTCTTTCCTAATAGTTTCTACTGCATCTTTTCCGCCCCATACACAGATACAGTCTACAAAGGACATTAATTCATCTGAAACTTTCTTATCACTGCTAGGCCAATAAACGACTGAAGTTGATTTTGTTATCGGATGCTCGGGATCAACATCTAAATAAGACTGTGCAAGGTATGCTGAGGTAACAACATCGCCGCTCGGCATTTTTGCTATGTTACAGTTTTTTGTCAATGTACCCCTTATTAAACTAAGTATGCTTACTGGTGGAACATTTCCTGCGAGAATATGTAAAACATTTCCTCTTGGTTGGCAATGAACTGAAATCTCTCCTTTTTGAACCCATTCGTCTAAAAGTCTCTTGTTACCAAGTTCGCTGTTTAATGTTGTTTCGAGATATTGTTTAGATAGCATTGCTTGAATTTGTTTCATTCCTAATTCAATCATTTCTCTAGAATAACCAGTCATTCTACATGTTAAATCAATCATTTCTTCTCTTTTCTCATAAGATCTTGACTCCCATAGATTTCTTACATGTTGATAAAAAGAAATAATTTCGTCAGTACTTAAATCATGCATCGCATTTTTATTAACTGCCTTCATTTCTTGGATGTCTATATCTGAAACTTTAGGTAGACCAATTTCAAGTTCTCCTTCTTTAGATTCAAACTTAAGTATATGATCTTTACCTGTTTTTTCTTTTCCACATATCATTGTCGGGATAAGGTTCATATCATCAGTTAATTAAAATATTCATTTAAGAATTTTAAATAGCTTTATTTTTAGATTCAAAAACATGCCCCAGCAATAGATTCTGTCAAGTATAATAAACCATAATTTTTCTTGTATAAAGACTCACCAACAGTATCTATTAATAGAAAAGGATTTTTACCAAAATAATCTAAAAGTCGTTCTCTAACTAAATATACTTTATCTCCAAGAGTCATTAATCTTACAGCACACGAAATGAATAAGCCAAATTGATTATTTTTTTTACCAATTTCTTTTAAACAATCATCCACAGCATTTAAAAGTTTATTTCCAGAAGTTGTTAAGAAATAGGCATATTTTCCATTAATAGGAGCTTCCAATAAAATAGAATTACCTAGAATCATTGTAAAACCTCTTGGTAATAAATGTTTTTTATATTCAATGCCAAAAGGGAAGTAAGGAAAATTCTTTTTAAATAACTTATCTTCAAAAAAGCTTTCATCCTGATTTAACAATCTAAGCAACTCTTCTGCGGCAGGTTTATTATTTATTTCATGAATAATTTGTCCATTATCACTAGTTTTTGTTATATTAAATTTATTAGTATATTTTTTCATTCCGTGACCAAAACCAATATTAAAACTCAAATTTGTAGATATTCCTAAAATTATAACTGAATTTTTTATTAAATTATTATTAAAGAATTGAAAATTTGCAATAAGGTTTGCATCATCCATTGTCGATCCATGTAGTAAAGAATATTCTGGTAGTTGTTTTGTTATTTCTTCCAAAACTTCTTCTTCTCTACCAAAACCTTTCTGCAATACATATTGAGAAGTTTTGAAACTTGACATTATAGTCTTTGATAACGGTCCAGAACGAATGACACTTTTTCTTCCAGCTCCAGGTATATCTAGTATTTCTGATCCAGAAATTAAACAAAGCAAAAATTTGTTTGGATATTTTGAATTCTTTAACTCTTTTTTAATCATATTTACGCATTCAGATGCAGCTTTTTTTGGATTTCTTTTTGTATTATGTCCAATTCCAACTACAACATCCATATCTGGATATTCCAAAGCAAAAGCAGTCACTCCACGAACATAGCAGTTTTCTGAAGTTATGAACCCAGCAACACTTCCACCTACTAATGGAATTTCAGGAAATTCTTTTTTCATTTCTGAAAGTATTGACTCAAACTGTTTTTCGTAATGGATTGTTGAGAACAGAAGAATAAATTTAGGATTCAAGATTTTTTTATTTATTTTTTCAACTAACTCTTTTGCAACTTTTTTTCCTTCCCACTCTTCACTTACTTCAACACAAACTTTAAGATTTGACATTTAAACCTATTTTTTTGTTATTAATTTCATAAATTCTTCTAATCTAACTGCGCATCCTCTCGCTCCTAATTTAGATGCCCTCCCCCTATGCTCCACTATTTCTCCTGTTCTTCCACATTCGCATGTACCTTCCCGAACCGCTCCAAGATCAGCTGGCATACAAAAAGCTGGGTATGATTGAATTAAAGAACTCATATAAGCTAATAAGCCTGTTTCATTTTCCGAAACTTCTTGATTAATGTTTTGGGTATCTCTTACAGATATGTGGAACCATGGTGGCACATGTTTTTTATGGTATTCACATTCAGGTAGTCCTGTAAATATGTCTGTAAGTCCAAGGAGATCTCTTATCTGATTAGGAGATATGTTTAAAGTTTTTGCTACCTTATTCTTAAATTCTTGATTACTAATCTCATTAAGAACAGTTTTCCAACCTCCAGAAGTAAGCACCTTGCTTTTTGAACCGAGACTTAATTCTACTTTTTTTGATTCTATTTCGTCTATTAAAGCCAAAACTGCAAAAGGTGGTCCAAATATATATATTGGTTTTATCGCATTTGAGATTTCTTCAATTAATTTATCAAAAAGAACTTGGTCTTTGCTTACACCAAAAAACATTTGGTCTTCTTTAAAACCAATATCTTTAACTGACATGTACATACCTTTTACAAGACCTGTATCAGTTTCAAGTGGTGGAGGTGTAACAAAGAAAACACTCCCTTCACCGTTCATTTCCAAAATATCTTTGAAAGTTTTTTTATTTGAACTATTTGATCTTTGTAAACTTAACCTATCCATATAAAATTTGACAGGCTTTTTAGATGTGGTGCTACTTGTTACGCTCATAAATATAATTTCTTTTTGTGGTAAGCTTAGAATAGGAACTTCACTCTCTCTAAAAATATCAGAGGGTATGGCTTGTATTTTAATCAAGTCCTCATAAGTTTTAATATCTTCAGGTTTAACATTATGTAAATCACAATATCTTTTATATTCAGGACAATTATTAAAATGAAAAGTAAAAGCTTGTTTAAATATTTTATATTTCCATTCATGAATATCTTTAATACTCATACGAAATGGATCAGGATGTTCTAATAATCTATCACATTCCCACTGCATTTTACTCACCTCTTATTTTTATAATATCTCTTCTCGCTTTCTCACTAGCAACTTCAACTAAACCTCTATTTGCTAAACTTGGCATAACAACTAAAAGACCAATAGTAGGTTCTATTAAATACAATATAACATCAAATTCTCCTAACTCAAAGTAAATTTTATTCATTCCATATTTATAGAAATATGAAGCAGTATCAAAAAATTTATCAGTTGTGTCTTTTATTAATCTCCATAGATTTATGTCTTTAAGTTTAACGCCTTTTTCAGGAGTTATTGAACCAGCTCCTCTTTCAGCTAATAAACATGCTTTAATATCCTCAATTTTTAGTAGATTAGCTAGAATTGTTTTCACTTTTCCTTCGTCCATATTATCTTTTTAAGGGTTTACGTATTTAAAATGTATCTTTTTTTTATATTACTTCTTTACAGAAATTATGTTATTGGGATTGAATCCTTCTAAAAAATCTAATTTCTCTAATTCTTTTTTGTTAACCCAAGCGTACTCGCTATGATCTTCAGAGAGCTTTATTTTCCCTAAAACTTTGCAATTGAAGACTGATCTAAACAAACGAAAAGCACCGTGTGCCTCATTTAGAATCTGTGAGTGGATTCCAATTAGCTTAGCGTTAATAACAACCAGATTTGTCTCTTCTTCTACTTCCCTCTTTAGGGCTTTAAAAATGTCCTCTCCGAATTTTATTTTTCCTTCAGGAAATTGCCATTTGCCCTTGTTTGTAATATTCTTTTCGCTTCTCTTTAGAACTAGGTATTTCCCTTTGCTTTCTATCAAAGCAGTAGCCATTAGTATAACGATCTGACCTCGCATTAAATTTTATTCAAGTTAGTTCCTTAAATTTCTTTGCCTTAGGCCAAAGCTCTTTGAAGTAAGTATTAAAAATGTTCACCAAAGCGGGATTATTACTCCAAACAACGTCCGAGTCTAGAGAATTATTATCAATCCTTATACAAACTTCGTTGTTGTCAACTATGCCTATAGTAATCTGAGTGTTTAATGGCAAAATTCTTATTTCAGCACCTTTTTTTAAATACCAAGATGCCCTGGCTTTTTTGTCTTTATCTAGAGTAGAAGTACCAAGCATCTTGATTTTTACTCCTTTTCTCAAAGCACTGACATAGGCATCGTCTAATGAAGGATACCTGGAAAAATGAGAGGTTATTGCAAAACCAAATTTTTTAGCTTTAGATATCATTTCAGAAGCCTTATCTAAGCAAGCAATCTTTCCTTTAGAAGACCAAGAACTGAATCCGTTTTCTTTGAAAGGTTTTAATTCTTTTATCAGACTTTCCGCCTTCTCCTTCAAGCTTTCTATTTTCATTTTCTTTAGATTAAGCATTTTTCTAAGGGCAAACAAAGGTTCAATAGCCTTATACCTCAAAGGTTTTCCATTCCAAAACTCTGCCAAATATTTAGAATTAAGAGATTTCAAAACCTCATATATTTTCGATTGAGGTACCTTGCTAAAGTCAGACAGAGAAGAAGCAGACAGAGGACCGTGAATGGTTAAAGCTAGATATGTCTTGGCTTCGTATTCGCTTAAACCAAACTCTCTCAAATCTTGAATCAAATTCTCCTTCATGAAATCATTTTTTAATTAAACAAACGATAATAAACGTCATCGTCGTCATCGTCTCTTTGAGAAAGCTTATTCAGCGGTTTTAAATCTCTATTGCACTCATTTTTTCTAATCTTTAGACCAAACATATTATCACCATCTTAACTACAAAATCCAAAGAAGTTTATGCTATCGACATAATATAAACTTAATGTCGTCAATAAATGAAGTAGACAATTGCTTTAAACTCGTCTTAAAGAATTAAATTTTCTGTTTTATCTGTTTTTCCTCTTTTTTTATGAATGCTCTTCCACCTTGCCATTGTCCTTTATACAAATTTGCCCTTCCTTCAACCTTATGAAAGACCATGTTAGCTATACGAGCTCCTATCTCTATCTCAAACGGCTTTTTAGAGACATTTGTCAAAACAAAAGAAAATTTTCCCTTATATCCGGGATCTGTTCTTATTCCCTGGACAATTATTCCATTCTTATAAAGAGTGGATCTAGGAATAAACCATCCAAACAAATCTTCAGGAGTATTGATTGTTTCAACTGTTGTTGCAGAATAAGTTTTTCCAGGTTCTAACTTTACCTTTATGCTTTTATTTTTATCAAATTTTGCAATTAGTTTAAAGTTGGGTGTCTTTCTCGTTTCTATATGGAGAAATCCCTCATCCTCATTCATCTCATAGATTTCCCCTATTCGTAAGTCTACTCCACAACCCTCGAAATTTATTTCAGCTTTATCTAAACCGTCTATGAGATTTTGAGTTTTTATTAATTCTAGAACTTTGTCTATTCCTAGAATCATTTTTTCGCTTTCCTTACCCATTTCACTCTAGCAGGCTCTCTTCTAAGCTTAAGCATGTTCTTCTCGCATTTTGAAGAATCAAAGTAAAAAACTCTACCATCGTTTTTCACAAACATTACTCCAGTCCCTTTCTCTATTTCTTTACCACAAAACGAACACTTGATTTATCTCACCTCTAAAGTTCCAGATGACTCCATTTCGGTCTCTCTAAGCATTAGTATATCTCCAATCTTAACAGGTCCCATTACGTTCCTTATCAGAACCTTTCCTTTGTCCCTACCGTCTATAAGTTTGCATCTAACTTGAGATATGCCTTTGATTCCGGTTCTGCCTAAAATCTGAACTATCTCTGCTGGAGTTGCATCTACCATTTAATCACTTTGCTAGTTCTTCAATATCCTTTTTTGCATCTCCCTCTTGGATTATTGCTATTGCTGCTGTTGAAACATCTATACCAGCCGATCTTCCTAGTTCTTGTTTGCTTTTTACAGAAACGCATGGTATTTTCTTTTCATTACAAAGAGAAGGTAAGTGCATTGTAACTTCTTTTGGTTGGACATCTTCTGCTGTAACAACAAGTTTTGCTATCCCTCTTTCAATTGCCTTCGTAGTTTCGTTTGTGCCTATCCTAATTTTTCCAGTATTTCTGGCAATCTCAATAATATGTAGAATCTTATCATCGTCCATTTCATCACCTCATTTCATTAGTTCGCTTTCATTATTCTATTATGTAAAGTATTTAAATGTTAACCGGGGCATCCGCAACGTTTCATTACACAAGAACCGGTGCAGTTGTAATAATCTCTCATTAGATTTGTAAATGTATCATTTATTCCTCCTATTGTTCCATCTTTATTAACATCGTACGGAACTATGATTTTAGAAGGATCTGTTATACATATTTCACCCATGTTTAACTTTGCACAACCGTCTTTTACTGCTTTGTTTATATCAATTTCGCCTACGTTAAAGAAGTAAGCGTCTAGCATGACGTATAAAAATGCCATGATTATTATAACTATGATTATTGACATTATTGTGGGTATAATCTCTTTTTTCCTTATGATAGTTTTTATCTGAGGAAGTATTGATTGGTCTTTATTTTCCATACTCTCTAAAAGTAAGCTCTTCTTTTCCTCATAATCCCCAATCTTAAAGACTATAACCGATATAACGATTATCGCCCCTGCTATCTCGGTTAGCAAGGAGTTAGATATAGCAATTCCTGATATGAACAAAACAAACCCTAAAACAAACATAGAAATTGTAATGATTTTATATTTTTCCATATTAGTTATTCTAAATTCAGTAGATAAAGATTTAATGAACTTCTTCCTCTTCTCTTTTATGGTCCTCTTTTACATTATTATCCAGCCATCTCCATTTTTTAAGTTCATCAGATATTTTCTCCATGAATATCATTTATGGGAGAAATAATATAACCCTTTCTTTTCACACCTTGCAAAGCCTATTCTTTCAAACTGGACAGTTTGGTTAGGCTTTACCTTAATGGTTTCTGGCTCTGCTAATCCTTCAACTTCATTAGCATCTGGCATCACAATCTTTGTCTTGACGTTTTTTGAAGAGACCCAGTGAATCTTTGGAACATCTTTCAAAGCCTTGCCTGTCACCTTTGCCTTATTGCCAAGTATTATGTTGCAGAAATGCATCAACCTCACTTCCTTTCCCTTGTTTTGAACAAAGTCTATCTTATCAACAAAGATTTTCTTGGTTACAGGTATTCTTCTATATTTTCTTTTTCCTGGAAGCAAAGGAGCCTTAACAGTTTTTGCTACTAACTTGTCCAAAGCAATTTCCACTGGCTCTCCAACAAAGAAGTATCTTTGAGAAATCGGGTCTATTATCTTTCTATTCTCGGCAGCAATCATATGCCATTGTATTTTTGCGCTAGTAGGATTAAGACCTAACTTTTTTGCAAGATTATAATAAGTCTCTTTAACTATGCCTCTTTTCCTTAAAGCTTTTAACGTAACCAATCTTGGATCGTCCCATCCGCTCATCTGCCCATGCGCTATAAGATCTCTTATTTCTCTTCCTTGGGTTATTGCCCCAGCAACTTCGAATCTTCCATATTGTACAATAGTCTGTTTTCTAAATCCTAGCAAGTCTTTTATGTAATTTTGGAGTTCTACTCTCATTTCTCCGAATTCAGAACTTCTTAGAACATGTGTTATCCCGCAAAGTTCATCTTCAACAACATTTTGAAAATCATAAAGTGGCCAAACACAATACTTGTCTTTTTGTAGAAAGTGTTTAGCATATGAGACTCTAAAAATAACAGGGTCTCTCATAACCTGATTAAATGCTTGCATATCAATTTTTAGTCTCAATACAGCTTGCTCTTCTTTAAATTTTCCTTCAAGCATTTTTTTCCACATTTTGAGGTTCTCATCCACACTTCTATTTCTGCACTCACACTCTATTCCTTTATGCCTCAACTCTTGCATTTTTTCCCTAGTGCAGATGCAAACATAAGCCTTTCCTCCTTTTATGACTTTTTCTGCATATTCGTACATTTTTAACATGTCATTACTAGAAAAAACAGTTTTGTCTGGCTTTATGTCTAGATATTCTAGAACGTCTTCTTTCATCGCATCTACATATTCCTTCTTGACTTTTTCCGGATTCGTATCTTCGAATCTTAAGATACATTTGCCTTTGTACATTTTTGCATACATGTAATTTATTAAAAATGATAGGGCATGTCCTATGTGATTATATTTACTTGGTTCAGGAGGTAATCTTGTAACGACTTTTCCAATTTCTGCGTTTGGTAAAGGCGGAAGTCCTTCTCTCTCAATCCTTTTCTCTTTTTTTATTTTGCCAAATTTCTCTAGCTCTTTTTTCTGTTTTTCCAAAGACCAAGAGTTTATTTCTTTAACTATTTTTGAAACTTCTTTTCCTAAAACGGCCATATTATTTTTTAACTCTGGTTTTTCCGATAAGACCTTTCCCATAACAGCCTGAGGATTAGCTTTACCATTATACTCTACAGCATTCAACAAAGCATGCTTTTTAATCACATCTTGCATAGTCATTATTTAAAACCCGTATTATTAATTTTTACTACATTAGGTAGTTAATAACCTTGAATAGCTTTTTTCCAGCAATTGTCATCATGGAAAGGTTCATAACAAGAAATCCTTGGGAAAGCGATAAAAGAGTAGAGCCTAACTGGTGGTTAAAGGAAGACGTCTGCGACTACTGTGATTATAGAAGCTCTGGTAGATGCGATTATTGTTATCAGAGAAAAAGAAAAAGCCCTTTAATTCCTATAGTCTACTAAAAAACACTTATTCCAGCATATCCAACAATAGCGTTTGTATTCTTAGAAACTTCGAAGCTGGTTGAGTAGTCGATTAGCTCTCCTTTTTCTGCCTTCAAAGAGTTAGCAGCATAAAGCATAGCAGCTATACCACCATAACCGCACACAGTCAATCTTTTTTCTTCACAGGTTTCAATCAATTCTTTAGGTTTCAAATCTATTATAAAATCGATTACTTCAGAATCCATATTTTTTATTTTGTTCAAAACCTCTGTTATCTTTCCACTGAAGGGTTCATAACCGTACATAGAACCATAATGAGTAAAGTCACTACTAGCAACTATCAGAACTTTTCTTCTAGTCAACCTCGATGCTTCGGCTATCTTTTCTCCTATTTCTTTGCATGTTTTAACGTCAAAATAAATTGGATTAATTGATATCGGAACTATTCTGAAATCCTTGAACATACATTGAAGCCAAGGTAATTGGACTTCTATTGAGTGCTCTCTCCAATGAGACCTAGAGTCCTCCATTATTACAGAATCCTTTATTAATTCTTTTACGAACTCTTCGTCTACTTCCAAAATCCCTAATGGAGTCCTCCAATTCTCAAATGAAGCGGACACACCAACTCCTAGACCGCTGTGATTAGGTCCAAGAATAACTACAGTATCGAAACTGTTTGATACGCTCTTGTAAACAGAGGCAACAGTTTTCCCACAGTAAGCATAGCCAGCATGTGGTGCAACTAAGCCTATACATTCTCTTGGCTTTGGTTTTACTTTTTCTAGAAATTTTTTAATTGTATTTCTCAATTCCTCAGGATCGTTTGGGTAGAAGCTCCCAGCCACTATTGGATTCCTTGTTTGCATAATTATATTTTATCTTCTTCTAATAACTCTTTTTCTATCGCTCTCTCTTCTTGGTCTTTCGGCCTTCTCCCTTTCCCTTTCTATTTCCTCAGACTCGAACTCTTCAGGTTTTACCTTGAATTCCTCGTCAGTTTTTATTGCTCCACGATTCTTTAGGATTTCCCTAGCTAAAAGCCAGTAGACGGTTGCCAAGGATTTTCTACCCTTGTTGTTAACTGGCATCACGAAATCTATAGAAGAAGTTTCATTCGAAGTGTCGCATAACGCGACAATAGGAACCCTCATCTTAACTGCTTCTTCAATTGCTTGAGTGTCAATCAAAGGATCGGTTATTATAATTACTTCAGGCTCATAGTAGCCTGGGAATGAAGGGTTGGTTATAGTTCCCGGCAAGAATCTTCCTGTGATATACTTACCATTGACGACTTCTGCGAACTTTATCACAGGCTTCCATGCGACTGCCTTTCTTGAAACAATCATTATTCTTTGAAACCTTGCTAAGAATTTTCCTGCTGTCTTAACTTGATTCTCAATCGTCTGCAAGTCTAGAACAGCCAAACCATCGTCTCTTATTTTATAGATGTATCTCTTCATGTCTTTAGTTTGCTGTTTCATTCCTATGTGCATGCCAGCTGACAAAAATTGTTCGTAAGACATAGCTATCTTTTTGCATATAACTATTTAAATATTTATTAAGTGACTTTTCCTATGTTATTTTCATATGAGTGCTGAAAAAGCGGTTTTAGGAATTCATACAATAAATTACCTTCTGATGTCCGTCTTGTACTTTTGACCTCTAAAATGGCATAAAATACCGGTAGGCTGAAAAACGGTTAAAATCTAATCCGGTCTAAAAGATATATACTAAACCGAAAATAATGAATATATGAGCATTTCTGGACTACTGAAAAGAGCTAAAAATTCTCATTCTCAGGATGAGAAACAGGAAATTATCAATAATGAGAATGATAAGAAAAACCGTAAACTTAGTCAGGATGAGAAGCTGGACCTTATACTAGCTGAGCTTAGGGTACTATCTATTGTTATTAGCAAGGTTGACCAGCACCTGACTACGGTTGATAACAATCTTCTAAGTCATATTACCGAACTGATGGAAAAAAGGAAGGAAATACCTAAAGGAAAAAAGCTTGAAGCTGAAAATATAATAAGGAAGGCTAATAGCAGGGCTGAAGCTATAGAAAAGCTAAAGGCTATTGGTATAAGTCAGGCTACGGCCTATAGATACACCGAGCTTCTCGAAGAAGAGAACGAGAAAAATTCTTCTCAAAAGAAAGAGTGAAATGTTATTAATTTTACACTAGGTTATTTTCATCTAACTACCTGTAAAATGCAGATTTCATTAGGTTATATGTAGATAAGATGGAAAAATCAGGATATTGTCAATTTATTAAAGTTTTTGGTATAATTCTAATGTTTGTTTTCCTATAAATTTCCAATCATATTTTTTTGCAATTTTAATTGAATTTTTTTCCATTCTCTCCTTTAATTCAGGACTATTCAATATTTTAAATATATCTCTTGCCAATTCTTGTGCTTCATCCGGTCTTACTAATAAACCATTATATCTATTAAAAACTATCTCAGGTATTCCACCACAATTGCTAGCAACTATGGCTCTGCCACAAGTCATCGCTTCTAATATGGTAATTCCAAACGACTCATAAAGAGAAGGTTGAACATAAACGTCGGACATATTATAGAATTCGCTTAAATTTTTTTGGGAGACTGCTTTAGGAATTAATTTAATTCTATTTTTGTATTTGTTTATTAATTTATTTAACCGTTTTTTTAATTCTAAATAAGTATCTATCTTGTAACCTGTTTCCTCTTCAGGTAATATTAAGAGAAATGCCGTATTTTTGTCCCTATCTAAGATGTAAGGAATACTTTTGATTAAAACTTCCAGACCCTTTTCCTTACTAAATCTACTAACTGTCATTATTATATTCTGGTTTTTATTAAAACCATATTTGCTTCTTAAGTTATTTTTTTTAGGTTTAAAAATATTAAAGTTAATTCCATTTGGAATAACAGAAATTTTATCAGGAATTATTTTATAAGTTTTAATTATTTCTTCTTTTAAAGCTTTGGAAACAGAAATAAAGTGATCAGCATGTTTTGTTGTTCTTTCTATCCAATCATAAAGATTAATATATTTTTTCTCTTCATCGGACATCAAACTTTCTCTATTAACCTCTACTGAATGAAAAGTGTGAATCCACTTTAAATCTAAAAATTGCTTTGCAGTAAAAACACCACTTGTTAGCCATCCATTTGTATTAACAAGATCAAATTTACCCTTTTTATTTTCTTTTGATATTTCTTTTGGAATTTTATTTTCAAAGTCAAGATAATTAATTCTAGTTCGTATTACAGGATCCTTTTCTTCAGTTTTTGAAAATACACTTATTTCATGAATTGTTAGATTTCCATTTTCTATTTTATGTTTAGATGTTCTTGATTCTTTTTTAGAAGATATGAAAACATGAACATCGCAACCAAGTTTAGCAAGTTCTTTAGAGATGTTATAAGTATAAATAGCAACTCCAGAAGTACTTTTGGTTTTTGAAGTTGGATAATAATAACTTGTTATAGCTATTTTAAGTGGTTTTCTTGGAAATATTATTGAAAGAAATCTAGTTATATCTGAAATAATGATATCTATTAAATTTTTGTTCTTCACAATCATAATTTGCAAACCCAGAATAAAAACCTACTAGAATTGGCTCAAAACCAGTAGATTTATGGTAGAAAAGGTTTCCCGGGAGATTCACTGGGTTATTTTCATATAACATATTGAAAATATCATAACATCTAAAAACATTTAAATAATATAACACCGTTATATTATTTTATGAAAGTTTATATGGATTATGCAGCAACCACTCCTTTAGATCCTAGAGTCTTAGAAGCAATGAAACCTTATTTCTATAAAAAATTCGGAAATACTATGTCTTTGCATTCTTCAGGAAGGGAAGCTAAAAAAGCACTAGAAGAGTCAAGAGAAACCATAGCAAAATTCATGAATGCTAAACCAAATGAAATTATATTTACAGGAAGTGCAACCGAGTCAGACAATCTTGCTATAAAAGGAATAGCCTTCGCAAACAAAGAAAAAGGAAAGCATATAATAACCTCTACTATAGAGCACCATGCAATTCTAGAAAGTTGCGAGTGGCTTGAAAAGCAAGGATTTGAAATAACTTATCTACCAGTAGACAAATATGGCTTGGTTGATTTGGAAAAATTAAAGAGTTTGATGAGGAAGGACACGATATTAGTTTCTATCATGCATGCAAATAATGAAATAGGAACTATCGAACCTATAGAAGAAATAGGAAAAATATGTAGAGAAAGAGGCGTCTACTTTCATACAGACGCTGTTCAAACCTTTGGAAAGGTTCCTATAGACGTTAATAAGATGAATATTGACCTTCTATCAATTTCGGCTCATAAGTTTTATGGACCAAAAGGAGTTGGATCACTATATATTAGAGAAGGAGTCAACATAGAACCTTTACTGCATGGTGGAGGACATGAATGCGGAATAAGGTCTTCAACCGTGAACGTTCCTGGGATTGTTGGTATTGCAGAAGCAGTTAGATTAAGGAAAAAGGAAATGAATTCTGAATCAAAAAAGCTGAAAAAGCTAAGAGATTTGCTTATAAAAAATGTTCTAAAAATTGAAAATTCTCATCTTAATGGTCATCCAACTAAAAGGCTCGCAAATAATGCAAACTTTTGGTTTGCTTTTATTGAGGGTGAAGCTTTGATTACTCAACTGGATATGCACGGCATTGAAGCCTCGACAGGTTCTGCTTGTTCCTCTTCAACTTTAGAACCTTCCCATGTTTTGTTGGCTATAGGATTAAAACATCAGGAAGCTCATGGTTCTCTAAGGCTAAGCTTAGGAAAGCAGAATACAAAAGCAGATGTAGATTATGTTTCAAAAACCTTGCCTAAGGTTGTGACGAATCTAAGGAAGATTTCACCATTCAAAGGAAAGTGGGAATAATGACAGCTGAAAGTTTATACACCAAAGAAGTTATGAAGCATTTTAAGAACCCTAAGAATATCGGTGTAATAAAAAATGCTGATGGCGTAGGAAGAGTTGGAAACATGCGATGCGGAGACATAATGGAACTGTATATAAAAATTAAGAGAGTCAAGAAGAAAGAAATAATCTCAGATGTGAAGTTCCAAACTTTTGGATGCGTTGTTGCCTTAGCAGTCAGCAGCATGCTAACTACTATTGTTAAAAACAAGTCTATAGAAGAAGCAATTAAAATAACCAACAAAGAAATATTAGAAAAATCAGGGCCAGTCCCCCCAATAAAGGTTCATTGTTCTGTACTAGCAGCTGATGCTTTGCATGAAGCAATATACGATTATCTCTCTAAAAGTAAAAAACCTATACCAGAAATTCTATTAAAAGAACATGAAAGAATAAAAAGTACTCTGGAACAAGTTGAAGAAACTCATAAAGAATTTACAAAACTTGAAGAAAAAATTCTTAAGAAATAAATTTATAAATAAATAAGTGGTAGATTCTATATGCCAAAAGTAATACATGAAAGAGAAAAATGCATTGGGTGTGGGGCTTGCGCAGCAGTCTGCCCTGATTTCTGGGAGATGAGCGATGATGGAAAGTCTGTATTAAAAGGCGGAAAGAAAGCAGGAAGCAATTTTGAATTAACAGTTAAAGATGCTGGATGTTGTAAGGACGCTGAAAATACTTGTCCTGTTCAGTGCATTCATGTTAAATGATTAAAATGAAAGAAAAAATAACTAAGGATATGCTTTTAGGAGAAGTAGTAAACAAGTATCCTAAATCTATTGAAGTTTTTATGAAGCACGGATTGCCTTGCGCAATGTGTGGAGCAGCTTTCTCTGAAACAGTTGAACAAGGCGCAGCTTCTCATGGAATAGATTTGAAATTATTATTAAAGGATTTAAATAAATTTACAACCAAAAAATGATAGGTAAAAACCGAAACATCAAGAAAGCTTTAAATAATTATACTATTATGATGATTTTATGACCGAAGAACATAAAACAGAACACAAGGCTCATGAAGAACATAAAGAAGAACACAAAGTTGAACATAAGCATAAAGATAATATGTGGAGATATACAACTATAGCCTTGATGGTAGTAGTAGTTCTTCTGCTTGTCGTATTTCTTTGGAAACCAGGCGAAAGCAGTTCTACAGGAACATTATCTGTAACAACTTTGAATCAGATATCTTCAGAACTTAATTCAACAGGCACTATATCTACAGCAACTTTGAATCAGATATCTTCAGAACTTAATTGTTTCTCAGGTACATTACCAGTAGCAACTCAGAATCAAATAGCCAACAAAACGGTAAACTTCATTAACGAAAACATAATTAGTGGCGGCAGCGGTACAGCATCCGTAGACTTGGTAAGCGAGACCAGCGGAATCTTAAACGTAACAGTCTTGTATCAGGGTAGGCAAATTCCAGTTTATGCTACCACAAACGGAAAATATCTAATCTTACCAGGTGCAGGCGTAATAGATATGGACGTACCAATACCTCAGGCTGAACAAACTGCAGAACAACCAACTGAAACTCCAAAAACAGACAAACCTGTAGCTCAGCTATACGTAATGGCATTCTGTCCATATGGAATACAAGCAGAAAACGCAATGAAACCAGTAGTAGATCTACTTGGCAATAAAACAGACATACAGATTCGTTTCATAGCAAATGTCGGAGGAACAACTCCAGACACAATTCAATCATTGCATGGAGCTCCTGAAGCACAAGAAGATTTGAGACAAGTATGCATAATGAAGTATTATAGCCAAAAGACTTATTGGAATTATTTAATGGATATAAATGCTAACTGCTCAGGAAGTTATAGTAACAATGCTACTTACGATCCATGTTGGAAAAATGCAGCAACCAAACTTGGTATAGATGTCTCGAAGATAGATACCTGTTCGAAAGGAACGGAAGGAGTTAATTTGCTTAAGGCAGATGCAGACCTTTCCTCAGCTAACGGAGTATCAGGCTCACCGACTTTGATAATTAATGGAGCTAAATATAATGGTGCTAGAACTCCAGATGGCTACAAAGCAGGTATTTGTGCAGCATTCACCACAAGTCCAACAGAGTGTTCTCAGAACCTCAGTACCACAGCCAGCGCAGCAAGCGGTAATTGCGGTTAGTTTTTTTATTTTTAAATTACTTTATTTATAATATTATCTAAATATAGGTATCTTTATGGACGTAGAAAAAATAAGGGAAGATTTTCCAATACTTCAAAAAAAGGTTAACGGAAAACCGTTTATTTACTTTGATAATGCTTGCACCACCCTAAAACCTAAGAAAGTTATTGATTCTATATTAGCCTACTATACGGAATATACAGGTTGTGCAGGTAGATCTATACATAAGTTTGCTACAAAAACAACAGAAGAGTTCGAGAAGGCAAGAGAGAAGGTTGCAAAGTTCATAAACGCAAAGAAACCTGAAGAAATTATATGGACAAAGAATACGACTGAAGCAATAAACCTTGTTGCTCATGGTTTTAAATTCAATAAAGGAGATAAAATCATAACAACCAATCTTGAGCACAGTTCTGGTCTAATGCCTTGGCAACTTATGGTTGAGAAAGAGGGTATAATTCTAGACTTTGTTCTTTGCAATAAAGAAGGTGAGTTTAACGTAGAGGATTTTAAGAAAAAAATTGATAAAAAGACAAGACTTGTCTCAATTATTCATGTTTCTAATGTTACTGCAACACGTTCGCCTATAGAAGAGATAATTAAAATAGCTCATGATAATGGCTCATTAGTTATGGTAGATGGAGCTCAATCAGTTCCACATATGAGCTTAGATGTTAAGAGACTTGATATAGATTTTCTAGGGTTTAGCGGTCATAAAATGTGCGGACCCACAGGCATAGGATGCTTATATGGAAAGTATGATTTGCTAAAAGAATTACAGCCTTTCATTCTCGGTGGTGAAACTATAAAGGATGCTGATTTGAACCATTATGTTCTTGATGAAATACCTCACAGATTTGAGGGAGGAATTCAAAATTATGCTGGAGCTATAGGTCTAGGAGCTGCTGTTGATTACTTATCATCAATAGGAATGAAGAATATAGAAAATTATGAAAAAGAATTGTCAAGGGCTTTAGTGGAAGGTTTGTTGAACATCCCAGGAATAGACTTTATAGGACCTAAGGATTATAAGAAAAGAGGAGATTTGGCAGCCTTTAATATTAAAGGAATGGAACCTCATGACGTTGCAATAATGCTAGACGAGCAGAATATATTTGTTAGGTCCGGTATGCACTGCGCTTATCCTTTACATAAGTTCTTAAATGATGTTAAGGGTTCAGTTAGAGCATCTTTATATTTCTATAATACCAAGGACGAAGTAAAAGTATTTATAGAAAAATTAAATAGTATAGCAAAGACATTCAAGTGATTTAATGGTTATTTGCATTGCAGCATTAGTAGTTCTAAGTGTTCTAAGTATATTCTCCGCAAAGTATAGATCATCAGCAAAGGAAGCTTTCAGATGCGTATATAGAATGGCAACTCTTAGGCCTTGCGACGTTCATCTTGAAACAAAGATAAAGACAAAGGTAACGTCCAAGCTTATGTTTGCCCCATCTTTAGCAAGGTTCTTTTACAAGTATTTCAAACCAATATCTTGGATATTTACAATAGCTTTCTTTGCAAGCTTGGGTTATTCTGCTTATGGAATATACAACCTAATAATCTACGGGTCCTGCAGTCCAGGAAGTTACTGTATAATAACCGATTTAGGATTGTGCATTTTAGATATAGAAAAATATATAGTCTATGCTCTTCTAACAATTTTAGCGATAGTTTTAATTTACTTCTTAATTAAGAGAAATAAAAAGTCACTTTAATTTCAAGGCTTTCTTGATTTCTTCAATATCAAACCCAACTACTATCTTTCCGTTGATATCTAGAACAGGAACGCCTGTTTGACCTGACTTTTCAATCATCTCATCAACAGCTTTCTGATTGTTTTCTAGATTTATTTCTTCAAATTTTACTTTGTACTCTTTCAAGAAATCCTTAGCCATTTTGCAGTATGAACACATTGATGTTGTGTATATTTTTACAACCATTAAATCACCCTATTTGTTTTATTAAATCTTCTACTCCTGAGCAAACGCTTGAAGGCTCGTTGTTTGTTAAAGAGCATATCAATGCTGTTAATATTTTAGCCTCTTGTTCTACACCAAAGCTTTCACCAGAGCCGACTCTATAGTACTTGCAACCTATCACTACGAGCGGTATATATCCTTGGGTGCTGTATTTAGAGAAGATTTCTCTATCATTAGAATTGTCAATATTCTCGTGAAATGAAATTAAGCCTTTGAAATTGCTGGTTACATTTTTTATAATCGGGTCTTCCCACAAACAATGAGGGCAACTTTGACTTCCGAATAAGTATACAATTGGTCTATTCAGTTCGGTGCAAACTTCGCTGTTGGAATCTATAAGGAAATTTCCTATAGTTTCTTTGGAGTTTGAACTTCCTAGAATCTGTCCTACAAAAACCAATAGAACAACAACAAATACGGCTACCGCGATTATTATCCAAATATTAATCTTCGCCATTCTTTCACTCTTATAGAATAAATTAAAACCTATTTAAAACTTTTAGTACTGAATGCCTTTAGTGGTTGGTATTTTTCTAGGATGCTTCAAATCCCTTATCTCATTCACAAAGTCTGCTCTTTTTACAAGCTCTTTCGGAGCGTTCCTACCTGTTAGGACGATTGTTGTTTTCTTTGGAACTTGATTTAAGAAGTCTAGAACATTTTTTATATCTAAGAGTTTGCAGTCTAAAGTTAGATTTATTTCGTCTAGAACCAACAAATCGGGTTTCTTTTTCTTTACTATCTTCTCTGCAAACTTCAATCCCTTCTCCGCTAGTTTCTTGTCCTCTTCGTTAAGATTCTTTAATCCAATCCATCCCCTTCTTCCAAACTGGTAGATTTCATAGTAAGGTTTTAGTTTTGTCCTTGCCTTGTACTCACCTGTATTCTTCCACCACTTTAAAAACTGGATTATAACGACTTTTTTATTATGACCTATCGATCTTAAGGCCAAACCCAAGGCGTTGCAGGTTTTACCAGCGCCATTGCCTGTATACAAATATACATAACCCATAAAAGATTATTTTTATTATTCAAATAAATAGGATTATAGTTTATCAAAGGATGTTGGATTTCTTGGAGAATTTTTAACAACGCTTAAAAAATTAAAGTAAAAGTTAATAAGCAAACTAATAAATCTATTATTATGTCTTATGCCTTTGCAATTTTGCTTGCTTTTTTAGCTGGAATTTCAACATTCATAGGAGGGCTTTTGGTATTCTTATTAAATAAAACCAAGTTTTGCTACCTCTGCATAGCCTTCGGATTTTCTGCGGGAGTAATGATTTTCGTATCCTTTGCTGAGCTGCTTGTTCAAGGAATTAAGATCACGGGATTTTTGTATGCGACCCTATCGTTCTTTGGCGGTATTCTTCTTATTTATCTAATTGATGTCTTTATACCGCACATTTACGAGGAAGAATCCTATGAGGGCAAAAAAGGAAAATTAAAAAGAGTAGCCATTCTACTTATGCTTGGTATAACAATTCACAATTTTCCAGAAGGCATAGCAGTTTTCTTCTCTTCGTTGTCAAACATCAAGCTCGGTATTCTCATGGCTTTAGCAATAGCAATGCACAACATCCCAGAAGGAATTGCCGTATCTATGCCTATTCTCTACGCTACTAAGAGCAGGAGAAAAGCTCTAGCATACTCATTTTTGTCTGGCATTGCCGAACCCATAGGAGCACTCTTAAGCTTTATTGTATTATATAATTTCTTGAATGAATTTATTCTAGGTTTGATATTGTCCGCAGTAGCAGGAATAATGATATTCATAAGCTTCGATGAGCTTCTTCCATACGTCTATAAACATAAAAATCAGCACCTATCTATGCTAGGTTTGTTCCTAGGAATGTTCATAATCTCTATAAGCATCTATTTGCTGTCTTGAAATTGAAAATCCTGTCATCCAAAATCTTTTTAACGAAGTTAACAAACTATATTTATGAGATACGCTGATAGAACTAATTTTTTCAAAGTTTCTGAGATAAGAGAATTGCTAAAACTAACGGAAGATCCGGAGATAATTTCTTTCGGCGGCGGAATGCCAAGTCCTTCTTCTTTCCCTGTAAAGTTTATTGAAAAAGCAGTGAAAAGAATACTTAAGAAACACGCTTCTCAAGCCCTTCAATACGGCCCAACAGAAGGTATAACTCCACTAAGGCAAACTTTAATAAAAAGAATGAAAAAAACAAGAAAAATAGAATGCAACCTAGATCAGCTAATCATAACAACAGGTTCTCAACAAGTATTAGACTTAACCTCAAAAATTCTAGTAAATCCAGGAGATTATATCGTTGTAGAATCTCCTACTTATGTTGGAGCATTATCAGCCTTCAACGCATATCAGCCTAATTACATTCCAATCCAAATGGATGAAAACGGAATGAAAACTGAATTATTGGAACAAAAAATCAAGGAAAATATAGGCAAACCTATAAAGTTCATATATGCTATTCCTACTTTCCAAAATCCTACTGGTGTCTCGCTATCATTAGAAAGAAAAAAACATTTGCTAGAAATATCAGAAACATACGACATTCCAATTCTAGAGGATGAGGCTTATTCAGAATTAAATTATTCTGGAAAAAATCTACCATCATTAAAAAGCATGGATAAGAATGGATTAGTTATTTATACTCACACTCTTTCAAAAGTTCTTTCGCCTGGATTCAGACTAGGTTGGGCTGTCGGAAACGAGGAAGTAATAAGAAAGTTAGCAATAGCAAAACAAGGAGCAGACCTATGCACGAATATGTTTGTCCAGTTTATAGCAGAAGAATATATAGAGTCGGGTTTGATTGAGAAACAAATTGTTAAGATAAAGAAAATGTACAAGAAGAAAAGAGATATAATGCTCAAAGCTTTGGAGAAGCACTTCCCTGAAAGTTCGACTTGGACGAAACCAGGAGGCGGAATGTTTATTTGGGTTACCTTGCCCGAGAAGATAGACACAAAGGAAATGTTTATGGATGCGATAAAAGCAAAGGTTGCATATGTTCATGGAGCTTCTTTCTGTCCAGATGGAAGCGGAAGAAATACCATGCGTTTAAATTTCAGCAACACAGACGATAATAAAATAGAAGAGGGAATTAAAAGACTAGCAAAAATAATAAAGCAAAGATTAGTATGAATAAGGTTTTATCTGATAAACAAGATAAAGTACTCCTTTTAGGAAATGAGGCAATAGTTAGAGGAGCCTTGGAATCTGGCATAGGTTTAGTCGCTACTTATCCTGGAACGCCATCTTCAGAGATAGGTGATACCTTTGCAGACATAGCAAAGGATGCAGGAATTTATTTTGAATACTCGACTAACGAGAAAGTAGCCTTGGAGGTTGCTGCTGGCGCAGCTTTGTCTGGAGTAAGGAGCATGGTTTTTTTCAAGCATTTTGGTTTGAATGTTGCTTGCGAAAGTTTGTTTCCCTTAGCCTATGCGGGAGTAAAGGCAGGGATGGTCGTTCTTGTCGCAGACGATCCGCAAGGATGGAGCTCTGGACAGTCAGAAGAGGATTCTAGACCATTTGCAAGAATAGCTCATTTACCTTTGCTTGAACCTTCTAATGCGCAAGAATGCAAGGACTTTGTTAAAATGGCTTTTGAGCTTTCTGAGAAGTTTAAAATTCCAGTAATGATAAGGACGACGACTCGAGTCGCTCACATGAGGAGTGTTGTTAAGCTTGGAAAGATTGTAAAAGGCAAGACAAAAGGAAGGTTCATAAAAGATATAGCTCTTAGAAACTTCCCACCGTACCTGATAGATGTTCACAAAGAGATACATGAGAAGTTAGAAGAATTAAAAAATGTTTCTGAAAAGTCAGATATAAATTTTATTTCTAACAACAAAAAAAGCAAACTAGGAGTTATAGTCTCTGGAGTTTCTTATGATTATGTTATGGATTCTATGGACGATTTAAAAATAAAGCTTCCGATTCTTAGAATCGGATTCACCTATCCAACACCCGACAAGAAGATAAAGGATTTCATAAAGAATTTCAAGAAAGTTTTGGTTGTCGAGGAACTAGAACCAATAATAGAGGAAAGAATTCACGTTCTCGCAAAGGAAGTCAATTCAAAACTAATAATCTACGGTAAGAGTCACCTACCAAATGTAGGCGAGTATAACGAAGCTTTAGTCCTGGAAGCACTAAGCAAAATAACAGGAAAGAAATTCTCAATGAACCTAATTGCTCACTGTGAGAAATGCAAGGAATTAAAGGTAGCAAGAAGGCCGCCAATTCTATGTCCAGGCTGTCCACACAGAGCAACTTTCTATGCAGCTAAAGTTGCAACAGAAGGAATGGATGTTGTTTATGGAGGAGATGTTGGTTGTTATATTCTAGGTATCAACAAGCCACTAGAAACACAGGACTTTGTATTTTCAATGGGAGCTTCCGAAGGCATTGTTCACGGAATAAGGAAGAGTACTGACCAGAAAGCTATAGCATTCCTAGGTGATTCAACGTTCTTTCATGCAGGAATGCCTGGAATGGTTAACACTGTTTTCAACAAGTCAAATCCATTGATAATAGTTCTTGACAATAGAATAACTGCAATGACAGGTCATCAGCCCAACCCCGGTGTAGGAATAACCGCAATGGGTGAGGAAACCAAAGCAATAGTTATAGAAGATGTTGTTAAATCTTTTGGCATAGAAAATGTCAAAGTAATCGATCCTTTCAATGTAAATGAAATGATAAACACCATAAAAGAATTCTTGAATAGCAACAAGCTTTCTGTTATAGTTGCCAAAAGAGAGTGTCAACTGCTTGCCATGAGAAAGAAAAAAGCTCAGGGCATAAAAACTGTGAAGTTTGAGATTGACCAAAGCAAGTGTCAACACATAGGCATTTGTTTGAATAAATTAGCTTGTCCGGCAATCTATAAGGAAGGAAATAATTATAAAATTGACAAGGACATATGCACTGGTTGCGCAGTCTGCGCACAGGTCTGTCCTGCAAAGGCGATACGTGCTTCGGTGGAAGAAAAATGAAATTAGAAAAGCATCAATTTAACTGGAAAGAGACTTCATTATTCCTTATTATTATGCTGATAACATCGCTTATTCCGAACTTATTGGGAAACTGCGCAGATTGTGGGATTTCCTTCGGTTTTCCACTTCCTTTTTATGAATATGGTGGCGGACTGATGGCAGTAGGTCAACAACCAAAAAGTTGGTTTTTCCTGCCTTCTTTGGTTTTAAACATGATGATCTGGTTTGTTGTCTCATACTTTTTGATCAGGCTTTACAATAAGGTGAAGAAGAAATGAAAGAGTTTAATATTGTTGTAACAGGTATCGGCGGACAGGGTGCTCTAACTCTGGGGGTTATAATAGCCGAGGCTGCATTAAAACAGGGATATGATGTTAGAACTACAGAACTTCATGGTTTGGCTCAGAGAGGAGGGAGTATACCCATTCATGTAAGATTCGGAAAGAAGATGTACACAGCTATGGTCCTGGAAGGCGAGGCAGACTTGGTGATATCACTCGAGCCTTTGGAGGCATTGCGCTCTGCTTACTATGGTTCAAAACAACACAAGACAGTTTTTGTAATCGATAACGACCCAGTTTTTCCTTTATCTGTATCTGTTCTTGGAGAAAAGTATCCTTCAATAAGGGAGATTGAAAAAAGTCTTAAAGATTTCTCAGAAAAAGTTATTGTTCTTAACGCTTCAGAAATAGTCAAGAAAGAAACTGGAAGCGATATGGCTGCTAACGTTTATTTGCTTGGCTATGTGATTAGTAAAGGTCTACTTCCTTTGAAGGAAAAATACATTCTTGAAGCAATGCAGGAACTTGGACCTAAATACTTTGATACAAACAAGAAGATTTTTGAAATGGGAAAGAAGCATGAATAAGTTTAATCAAAGAAATAAGTTTTAAATACCTGTAATTCCTAACTAATTAGACACAAAAAAGGTGATAATATGGAAAAAACTTTGATAGCTGATGTACCAACAACATATGGAATGAAGAGAGATGAAATAATGGCACTTAGCAAGCAAAATGCTAAAAAAGAACTTTACATAATCTTAAATCGTTTTTAGAAAGATATTTCTAGTTTAGAATAAGTTATTTAATTATATAGAGCATGTAGCAGTCGGACACCCACCAGAATATTCAGCCTCAACTGTTAGATGAGGTTTTTTGAAATAGAGGACTTGTTGAGGTTTAGAGTTGTAGCGATAAACAGTTATTCCCTTGCATCTTAGTTTGTAAGCCAACTCAAAAATTTTCTTTACATTGTTTTTGGTTGAATTCTCAAGCATGTTTACAGTCTTGCTGATAGCATTATCAACATACTTTTGGAAAGAAGACTGCATCTTAACATGCCACTCGGGGTTGATATCCAAAGCAGTAACAAATATTTTTCTAATGTCTTTTGGAATCTCATTTATTTTTTGTATCGAGCCTGATTTTGCTATTCTTTCCAAAAGTTTTCCGCTATAGATTCCTCTTTCCTTTGCCATCTTCTCAAAAAATGGATTAACTTCGAAAAGTTGGGTTCCCTCAAGAACATTTCTCATGAATGATACACCAAACAAAGGTTCTATTCCACTAGAACAACCAGCGATTATGCTTATGCTACCTGTTGGTGCGATGCTGCAAACGGTGGCATTCCTCATTGCTTTATATTCTCCGAAATAAATGCTCTTTTCAAAATTTGGGAATGACCCTCTCCTCAAACCAAGTTCTTCTGAAACCTTCCTAGCATTCTCATTTATGAACTTCATAATTTTTTCTGCTAATTTTAAAGACCCGTTGGAATCGTAAGGAATGTTTAACCTAATTAAAAGTTCTGCCCATCCCATTATTCCTAATCCTACCTTCCTGTTAGCTTTTGTTATTCTTTCTATTTCAGGCAAGGTATAGAGATTAGCATCAATAACATTATCCAAAAAATGTATGGCAATTCTAACAGTTCTTTCTAATTTGTTCCAGTCTATTTTATTGTCTTTTCCAACCATTTTGCTAAGGTCAATACTGCCTAGATTGCATGACTCATAAGGTAGAAGGCCTACTTCACCACAAGGATTTACTGCTTCTATTCTACCAGCGGTTGGTGTAGGATTGCTTCTATTAATCTCATCTATGAATATTACGCCAGGGTCACCCATCTCCCAAGCGTTCTCAATTATAGAATCCCAAACATATTTTGCTTTTAACCTTTTCACAATGTTATTGTTTCTTGGATTTATCAAGTCGTAAGGCTTGTTTTCCTTGACTGCTTTCATGAATTCATCAGTTATGGCAACAGAAAGGTTAAAGTTTGTCAAAGCTCCTTTGTTTTTTGCGGTTATAAATTCCAAAATATCAGGATGGTCAACTCTTAGAATTCCCATCATTGCACCGCGTCTCTTTCCGCCTTGTTTCATCACCTCGGTAGCGATGTTAAAAATATTCATGAATGAGACAGGACCTGAAGCCATGCCATGAGTAGTTCTGACAACATCTCCTTTTGGTCTTATCCTTGAAAAGTCAAATCCCACTCCGCCACCACTTTGTTCTATCAAAGCCATATTTTTGACTGTGTTAAAAATGCTTTCTAAGGAATCATCTATAGGCAGAACATAGCAGGCAGACAAACCAAAATTAGTCTTGGTTCCAGCATTAAAAAGTGTGGGAGAATTTGGCAAGAATTCCAACTTGCTCATTACAGAAAAGAATTCCTCCTCGCTTTTTCTTACATCATCTCCATACTTCTTGTCAACCTCAGCTATATATTTTGCAACCCTTTTAAACATCTGAGCAGGAGTTTCGATTACATCTCCCTTCTCGTTCTTTAGAAGATATCTTTTTCTTAAGACTTCCAATGCATTGACCGTCAGTTTAACCTCGTCTATTCCAAAGGTTTTCCTTAACTCTCTTAGCTCTTCCTTCTTTTTTCTGTAACTAGAATATTCTTCAGCTACTTTGTCAAAACCTTTCTTCTTTAAGACTTCTATGACAATGTTTTGAATGTCCTCAACATTAGGAATTCTTTCTGAAAATCTTTTGTTTAAAATATAAACAACATCGTCAGAAAGATTTTCTGCTTTTTTAGTTTCATAACCAGAAGCTACTAGAGCCTTATAGATAGCGTCATTTATCTTTTGTTGGTCGAACTTTACTATCCTTCCGTCTCTCTTCTTTATCTCAGAAATTACCATATTAAGAGTATGTGTAAGCTTTGATTTTAAATTTATCCTGCAAATCCTTTGCTCAAATCCTCTTCTATTTCTCCCGCTTGAGGTTCCTCTTCTCCCTTTTTGAATCCTCCCCAGTTCTTCTCTTCTTCCTTCTCTTCTGCTATTTCTTCCTCTTCTTCCTCCGGTACTCCTTCTTTTATTAATTCCATTGCCTTACCGCAACAGACCAAAATACCTCCGCCAACATAAGTGACTTTAACTTCGTTGCCGCAAATATTGCATCTATAAACTTCTCCCTTCTCTCTTACTCCCATATTATCACTCTACACCAAAAGATAATTTCAGAACAACTCTATATTCAACTATCTTGTTGTTCTTAACGATTGCCTTTTGACTTATTACATCTACGCCTCTAATGTTTCTTAAAGTTTTTGAGGCTTTCTTCAATGTTTGATTAACAGCGTCTTCCCAACTCTTTTCCGAAGACCCAACCAATTCGATTATCTTTGCAACAGTAATATAATCACCTACCCTTCGGAGGATTCTTTAAAAATTCTTCTAATATAACAATAGTATTTTTAATATCATCTATGTTTGCAACTGCAGTGGCTGTGTGTAAGTTTCTTATTGGAGTACCAATTACGGTTGAGGGTACACCGCCCTTTGTTATGGATATGCTTGCAGCATCTGTTGTCCCTATATCGCTAACGTCTTTTTGGATATTGATTTTTTTCTTTTTAGCAATCTTAATCAAGTAATCATTAAGAGTCTTGTCTCCAATCATCTGGGCATCTTTAATTGTGACGAAAGGACCTTTTCCTATAGTTATCATAGGCTCCCCTACTTTTGCATCACAAGTCTCCATTGTATCAACAGCTATAGCCCAATCTGGCTCGACAATGAAAGCAGAGGTCATAGCTCCTACCAAGCCTATTTCCTCTTGAATTGTAAAAACAAAATATATCTCACATTTTGATTTTTTCATTCTCTTTGCAAGCTCTATAAGCATATAGCATCCTATCCTATCGTCAAAAGCCTTGCCACAGATTATTTTTTCTGATCCCAAGTGATAGAGGTCTCTTTCTAGGGACAGATACGACCCTACCTCAACGTCAAGTTTCTTAAGTTCTTCCTGGTTCAGCCCCGTATCAACAAACAGTTCCTCTAATTTTGGGATCTGAGTTATGAAACTCCCATCATTAACTTCCCTAGTTGTTATGACACCATGTATTGACCCTTTTTTGGTTTCTATGTGTACACGTTCGCCAAGAAACATCACAGTATCTGCTCCACCTAGTTCTGAGAAGAATATTCTTCCACATGAATCAATATTCTTAATCATCAACCCTATTTCATCCATGTGTGCAGAGAGCATTATCTTCGGCTTTTTTCCTTTCTTATGAGCAATGAGATTTCCGACCTTATCTACGTAAACCTCGTCAACATACCTCTTTATTTCTGATTGAATTAGATTCCTGACTTTCTCTTCGTTGCCGCTCACACCGAAAGTGCTTATCAACTTTTCTAGTAAATCCACTGTTTCACCTATAGAATATTTGTTTATACTTAAATATTATTCCTTAACCTACTAAACCAAGTTTATGTTCTATAGCCTTTTACTATTATTTTTTTATGATATAAAACTAAGAATGTACCTATTACAATCATATAAGAATGAAAAAAATACATTTCAGCCAAAAGAACTTGATCCTCATATATTTTTGAATATGCTACTATTGTTAACAGTAATCCTACAGAGCCTAGGAACAATAAAACTAGTCCTAATATTAGGAAAAGGTGTCCTATTATAGCTTCATAATTAATTTCACTTTCTTCTAAAGGCTTTTTTGCATGAATCATTTTATAAAGAACCTATGTTTTGATTGATTTAACAACATCTTCTAATATTTTTAGACCGTTGTCAGCATCCTCTATTTGTATATTTAATGGTGGTACTATCCTGACTGATTTTTCTCCACATCCAATCAAAAGCAGACCTTTCTTAAAGGCTTCCTGAACAATTTCACGCTTCTGGTTTGACTTTGAGAGTTCGAAAGCGAGCATTAAACCCAATCCTCTAACATCTAAAATCTTTTTGTTGTATCTTGATTTTAATTCCTCTAATCTCTTCTTAATATAATTTCCCATCTTCTCTGCGCTCTTAAGAAGATTTTCTTTTTCTATAACCTCTATCGTCTTCAAACCAACTGCCAAGTCTATCCTATGTCCCCCACCCCACGTTGAAGAAACCGCTCCTTCTTCTTTAGGGGCGTACTTGTCGATTGAAATCACAGCACCAACCTGCAAGGACTTGGCAACTGTTATGATATCCGGTCGAACATTATAATGCTCGAAAGACCACCATTTTCCTGTCCTTCCCATCCCAGATTGTACTTCATCAATTATCAAAGGAAAATCATATTTCTTTGAAACTTTTCTAAGAGTTCTGATAAATTTCTTGCTAGCTATATTATACCCACCCTCTCCTTGAACGCATTCTACTATGAGAAAGGCAGGAATCCATTCCCTTTTTATCAAATCCTCTAAATAGTTAATCCAAGGATCGCTATCGTTCGTGCAGAACTTTATCAGCTCGTGATTTATCTCAGGATAGTTTTTCTTTTGAACTGCTTTGCTGTCTGTCAGAGACAAAGCTCCTATCGTACGACCATGAAAAGCTCCGGTACAAGATACTCCAGCTAACGGACCTTTCTTCCTGAAAGCAAACTTTATGGCGTTCTCAACAGCCTCTGCACCACTGTTTACAAGAAGAACTTTATTCAAACTCATAGGAGATATATCTAACAATTTCTCTGCTAGCTCAATCTCTTCTTTTGAATAGAAATCTTGTCCAGCTATCTTATGAGCACCTATTCCAACAAAGCTTTCTATTACTCCTAATATCTCTGGATGATTGTAGCCTATGTTGCATGAGCAAACATTAGAAGTAAAGTCTAAGAAATGATTACCGTCAACGTCCTCTAGATGACATCCATAACCATTCTTTATAACCAACGGATAAGCGAACGTAGTTTTTACACAAACTTTCTGAGTTCTTTTGACTATATCTCTTGCAATTATACCTGGAATTTGTTTCTTCATAATATTCTTTTGAATTCCTTATTTAAATCAGTTGTCTAATTTAAAGGTTAAATGCTTTACTATTCTACTTTTTATTGGAGATAAAATGAACAATGGATATGTAGATATCGAACTTGGAAGGCAGAAAGGTAACACAGTATTCGAAGAAGAAAGACCAACAAGTATACAATTTCCTCACTATTTTCTGTTTCATGAAGATGCTAGAAGGATACCTTTTGGAGAAAATAATATAATAGTTGTCAGAGAAGTTAGAGAAGTAGGCAATAACAGCCAGAGTTTAATAAAAGTCTTGGGTATTTATAGACCAAAAGATTTCAAAATATCAGAAGAAAAAGTTTCTGTTCCCATGTCTAAAGATTCAGTTGTACGTGGTTTTGATTTACAGGAAGACGTTAGAAGAAAAGTTTTACAAGAGTATAGAACAGAAGAAAAAGTAGATTTTTCTTTATAAAAATATATTTTTCTTGAAAAAATCTAAAAAATAATTTAATTTTTTTCTAAAAAAATTATTTATAATCGCTCATACAATTATTTTTATGCCAAATAATGGAAAGAAAAAATTTTTATTCGTATCAAAAGAAGCTTTGATAGGCGACTTTGTTTGGAAAATTAAAAACGAAGGTTGTGATGTTAAGTATTATATAGAAGATAAAACAGAGAAAGATGTCTGCGATGGTTTTGTTGATAAGGTAGATAAGTGGGAAGACTTTAAAGATTGGGCTGATGTCATTGTTTTTGATGACATATGCTTTGGTTCTATAGCAGAAAAATTAAGAAAGGAAGGAAAACTTGTAGTTGGTGGTAGCATCTACACGGATAAACTGGAAGTTGATAGGGCTTTTGGATATAATGAGATGATATCCGCTGGAATAAATGTCATCCCAAGTTGGTTTTTCAAAGACTTTGATGAAGCCATAAAATTTATTCAGAAGAATCCTGATAAGTATGTCATAAAACCAAGCGGAGAGGAAGAAGAACAGAAAGAACTATTGTTTGTCGGAGAAGAAGATGATGGAAAGGACGTAATACAGATTCTAGAAATTTATAAGGCAAGATGGTCCAAGCAGATAAAGGAATTTCAATTACAAAAATTCATATCTGGGGTTGAAATTGCTGTTGGAGCGTTCTTTAATGGAGAGGATTTCGCCTATCCGATAAATGTTAATTTCGAGCATAAAAAATTGTTCCCGGGAAACATCGGTCCTTCGACAGGCGAAATGGGAACATCAATGTATTGGTCTCAACCAAACACAATATTCAATGAAACTTTGCTAAAAATGAAGGATAAGCTAAAGCAAAGCGGTTATGTAGGATACGTTGATATGAATTGTATCGTGAATGGAAGAGGAATCTATCCATTAGAGTTTACATGTAGATTCGGCTATCCGACCATAAGCATACAGATAGAAGGAGTCACAAGCAATTGGGGAGAATTTATATATGCACTAGTCAAAAAGGAGAATTTTGACTTAAAGACCAAAAAAGGTTTTCAAGTAGGAGTCGTCTTAGCAGTTCCACCTTTCCCATTTACAGACCCAAGCGCGTTTAAAAAATATTCTCAGGATGCGACTATAATTTTCAAAAAACCTAATCTGGATGGAATAAGACTTGGTGATGTCAAGCTTGTGAATGGCGATTTTGTACTTGCAGGAGATTCTGGTTATGTTCTTATAGTAGTCGGAACTGGAACTACTATGGAAGAGACTAGAAAAACGGTTTACAATAAAATTTCTAACATTACTGTTCCTAACATGTTCTATAGAACTGATATAGGAGAAAGATGGTTTACAGACAGCGATAAGCTTTTCGCTTGGGGATATATTTAATCATCTTTTTGAATTACCGTTTATATCCAATGGTTCGTTTGCCGGATCAAATGGTGGGGAAAGAACCTGAACAGCTTCGAATGTTCCACTGAATTTATATTTTGTGTTTGCTGTGATGAAAACCAAGTCACCTTTGCTTGCTTCAAATTTTTGTCCTTCTGTTTCTATTTTCACTTTACCTTTTATAATATAGTAAATCCTGTCGCTTTTTATGTTAAGTGTTATTTCTTTATGTTTTTTAGCCTTGCTCAGGCACATAGAAAGATTTTTACTATCCTCTTTTGAGAGCATAACAAAAACGCTGTATGTATTACCTATCTTTCTTTCTATAGCTTCAGAAGCCTTTACTATCCTTATCATTTAATCATCAATTTGTGCGCGTTGTAATTTTCCAGAATAGTCAAAATAAACAGTCTTCATTTCGCTGAACTCATCAATAGCAGTCCATCCACCTTCTCTTGTAGTTCCTGAACCCTTTACTCCACCGAAAGGCAAGTGTACTTCAGAACCAATGGTGGAGGCGTTGATATAAGTCAAACCTGCATCAAGCTTTTCAATTGCCTTGAAGGCGTTCCTTATGTTCTTTGTATAGATAGAAGAACTTAGTCCATATTCAACAGAATTAGCTATATTGATTGCATCGTTCAAGTCTTTTGCAGATATCAAAGATACTATTGGACCAAATATCTCTTCCTGTGCAATTTTCATATCAATCGAACAGTTAGTGAACAACGTCGGCTCAAAGAACCATCCTTTCATCTTAGGTATTTGTCCACCTATCAAAAGCTTTGCTCCTTCCTTTAATCCGATGTCAACATAAGTCTTAGACTTTTCCTGAGCAGTTTGATTAACCAAAGGTCCTACATCAACATCAGGCTCCAAACCGTTTCCTAATCTTAATTTCTTAATTCTTTCGACAAGCATTTTCTCAAATTCATCTTTTATGTTCTCATGAACAATGACTCGTGATGCAGCTGTGCATCTTTGACCAGTAGTTCCATAACCACCCCATATAACTCCATCCAAAGCTAAGTTCAAGTCAGCATCATCCATAACTATTATAGGATTTTTTCCTCCTAGTTCTAAACCAACTTTCTTAATTCCAGCTACTCTAAGAATCTCTATTCCCGTGTCTTTATGTCCTGTAAAAGAAATTCCTCTAACTTTCTTATGTCTAACCAAGTGCATACCAGCGGTTCCTCCTGATCCTGTTACAAGATTAATTACTCCTTTTGGAAATCCTGCCTTCTCTAGAATCTCAACAAACTTTATAGCGCATAATGGCGTGTCGGATGATGGTTTGAAGACAATTGTATTGCCCGCTATCAAGGCAGGCATTATCTTCCATGAAGGAATCGCAATAGGAAAGTTCCATGGAGTTATCAAACCTACTATACCTAAAGGCCTTCTAACTGCCATCGAGAACTTGTCTTTCAGTTCGGAAGTAGTAGTCTTACCAAAAAGTCTCCTTCCTTCTCCTGCCATGAGAAACGTCATATCGATTGCTTCTTGAACTTCACCTCTAGCTTCTGTAAGGACTTTACCCATTTCTATTGTGATTGTTCTTGCTAGGTCTTCCTTGTTCTGCTCCAGTAGTTGACCGACTTTGAATAAGATTTTTCCTCTTTTTGGGGCAGGAGTTTCGCTCCAGTTTTCGAAAGCTTTTTCTGCAGCGCCAACAGCTGCCTCTACGCTCATTTCATTGCCTTTTTGGAAAGTTCCAATGGTCTCTAGCGTGGCAGGATTAACCCTTGAAAATGTTTCACCAGAATCAGAATCGACCCATTCCCCATTAATGTACATTTTATAAGTTTGAACCATAAAAGAAATTATAATTCTTTACTTATAACTTTTTCTAACTGCTATTTTAAATCATTCGGTAAAAACCTATAATAATCGTAAACACCTTAAGTTTTAGTTCTTAATCTCTTAGTAGGTGATAAAAAATGAATAAAAAATTAATTTCAACAATGCTATCATTAGTAACTATGCTATCATTTGCAATGCCAGCTTTTGCAACACCAATGACAGTATTAACACCAGAACAACCAGCATGCAGTAGCGAAATGATAAGATATTTTGATTATAATGGATATCATGTAAAAGAACATAAATGGTACTGTGTTTATAATTCAGATTTTTACACAGTAAAGTTCTACAGTGAGAATAGCAGATTGTTAGGTTGGCAAATATTCAAAAACTATCAACTAATATCAACCAAGGATTTCACCTCAGTAAAGGATGTACAACTGCCTTTATGTAGTGGGGAAATGAATAGATACTTTGATTATCAAGGTCATCATGTAAAGGAACATGGATGGAACTGTGTATACGACAATGATTCTTACAAAATAAACGTATACAGCGAAGGCAATTTGTTACTAGGGTGGCAGATATTTAAGAACAGCCAATTAACATCATTTAAAAGTTTTATATGATGAAGGTTTTTATCCTTCATTCTTTTGATTTTTTAAATTCAGATTGCCACTATGAAAACCTTTTTATAGTTTTCTTCTCATATAAAAAATAGGGTTGGTATGACCGGGGAATTACTTTGCAAGGATTAGAGAAGTAGATTTTCCTAGTTCTAGATATAAAATTATTGACATTAGCAATTTGAAGGAACATGAAGAAACGGAAAGGCTTCATTTGGAAGATTTAAAAGAACAGATTAAAAGAGATGGAATTCTTAAAAATCCGATTATAGTAGATAAAAACACAAATATAATTCTTGATGGACACACTAGGCTTAACTCTTTAAAAGGATTGGGCTATTCTAAAATAGCTGTTTATTTCGTTGATTACGAAGCTCCTGAGATATTTGTAGAATCTTGGGGTGATGAAAAAATAACGAAGGAAAAAGTAATTAAAGCAGGTCTGACAGGAAATAAACTCCCATCAAAAACTTCTAAACATATGTTTCGAAAAGAAAAAATATCCGTTCATATTTCGGAAATTACAAAAAGAATTAACATACCACTTAAGGTGTTAAAATGATTTATTTAAATAAAAAGATTATTAAAAAGTTTATATGCTTGGGTGGCAGAACGGCCATGCGCCTGCCTGCAGAGCAGGATAATCGAGTTCGACTCTCGACCCGAGCTTCTTTAGTGATTATATGAAAGTCTATAACAACATAATCGAGATAATTGGAAATACTCCTTTAGTTAGAATAAATAATCTAACTGAAAAGAATGACGCAACTATACTAGCAAAGCTAGAAAAATTCAATCCAGGCGGTTCGATAAAAGACAGGATAGCAAAATATATGATTGAATATGCAGAGAAAGAAGGTGAACTAACTAAGGATAAGGTAATTTTAGAGCCAACGTCAGGCAACACTGGAATAGGGTTGGCAATGGTAGCTGCAACTAAAGGCTATAAAGTATTGTTTACCATGTCAGAGAACGTTAGCGAGGAGAGGAGAAAGATTTTGAAGGCTTTTGGAGCAAGAATCATGCTCACCAAAAAGGAAAAGGGAACTGACGGAGCAATTGAAAAGGCATATGAAATGGCTAGGAAAAACCCAAAGAAATATTTCTTGCCAGATCAATTCAATAACAAGTACAACATCCTAGCTCATTATGAGACAACTGGAAAAGAGATTATAGAAGATACTGATGGCAAAGTCAATATGGTTGTTGTAGCTATGGGAACCACAGGGACATTAATGGGAGTTAGTAAAAGGTTTAAGGAATTTAATCCTTATGTTAAGATAATTGGCGTCGAGCCGCATATAGGGCACAAGATTCAAGGAATGAAAAACATGAAGGAAGCTTATAGACCAGGCATATATGATAAAAGGAAGTTTGACGAAAAGATTTATATAAAAGATGAGGACGCATACGAAACGACAAGACAACTAGCATTGAAAGAAGGATTGCTAGTTGGTATGAGCTCGGGGGCTGTTATGTTTGTTGCATTAAAGAAGGCTAAGGAACTTGGAAAAGGAAAGATTATAGTGGCTATATTACCTGATGGAGGGGAAAGATATTTGAGTACGAATTTGTTTAAGTGATTATATGACGCTGAAAGTTTTTAACACCTTAACAAGGAAAAAAGAAGAATTCATACCGCTAAAGCAGGGAGAGGTTAGGATGTATACATGCGGTCCTACTGTTTATGGCATTCCTCATATAGGAAACTATAGAAGTTTCTTAACAGCAGACCTGATAAGAAGATATCTAGAGTACAAAGGTCTAAAAGTAATACAAATAATGAATATCACTGATATTGACGATAAAACAATTAGAGATTCTGGAAAAGAAGGAGTTTCTTTAAGGGAGTTTACAGAAAGATATTCAAAGATATTTTTCGAGGATTTGGAATCGTTAAACATAGAGAAAGCTTCCATATATCCAAAGGCATCCGAACACTTCGAAGAGATGTTGAAAATAGTAAAGGAACTGGTTAATAGGGGGTATGCTTATGAAAAAATGGGAAGTGTTTATTATGACATTTCCAAGTTCAAAGATTATGGAAAACTTTCTAAAGTAGATTTAAAGTCTATGAAAGCTGGAGCAAGGGTTGACGTAGATGAATATGAGAAGAACAACCCGCAAGATTTTGCTTTATTGAAAAAATCGACTACTGAAGAGCTAAAGAGAGGTATTTTTTATAGCACCGAATGGGGCAATGTTAGACCTGGATGGCACATTGAATGCTCGGCTTTATCTATGAAGTATCTTGGAGATACCTTAGATATTCACACAGGAGGAGTCGACCTAGTATTTCCCCATCATGAGAACGAGATTGCTCAATCAGAGGCATATACAGGAAAGAAGTTTGTAAGATACTGGTTGCACACAGAATACCTTCAAGTCAATGGAGAGAAGATGTCAAAATCCTTAGGAAACTTCATAACCTTAAGAGACTTGATTAAAAAGGGTTATGACCCGAAAGGTATAAGGTATGTATTATTATCAGCTCATTACAAAAGCACTCTAAACTTTACAGAAGAGAGTTTAAAGAACGCAGAAAACACTGTGGAAAAGTTGAATGATTTTGTTGACAAAATAAGAAAAATAAAAGTTAGCGGTAAGTATAACGAGAACTTGCATAAAAAAGTATTAGATTCAAAGAATAATTTTGAAGAATCCATGGACGATGACTTTAATCTTCCTCAAGCTTTAGTTTCTGTTTTCGACTTGGTTAGCGAAACAAACAAGGCGATAGACGAAAACAATTTGTCAAACGAGAATCTGAAGGAAGTTTATGACCAAATAATGAATTTTGATAAAGCTTTAGGTGTTATAGAAATTAAAGATGAGAAACTACCTAAGGAAATAATGGATTTGATAATTAAAAGAGAAGGTTACAGAAAAAGAGGAGACTTCGAAACAGCGGACAAGGTAAGAAAAGAGTTAGCAGAGAAAGGAATATTAATGGAAGACACTCCTGAAGGTACTAGATGGAAAAAAATTAAATAGAATTTCTAATTCCACATTTTCTTTTAAGTTCATTTAACTCTTTTGTTTTTACTATTAGTCTTCTGATTGATTCAAAAACCTCTATGAAGCCTATACCTACAAGAATGTATCCTACAGCTTGAGCGGTTGTCTGAGAAAAGAAGCTGGCTACAACAATTCCTGCTGTGACAAATGTAAGACCAGTTCTCATGAAGGATAAGATTGTCCTTTCTTTTGAAAGGATCAATTGTTGTTCCTCATATATTTCCACTCTTGACATTTTCTTTGGCATAATTATAATTTTAAAGAAGTTATATAAAAGTCTTTCCTAAATTAGACATTTTAGGTTTGCTAGTTTCATTCCATATTTTTATTAATCTATTTAATTTTGCCTCTCTTTCCTTTCCACACACTCCGCATTTAATGATTGGAGACTCGGTTCCAACTGCCAAATCAGCAATAAAACTATCCTCAGTTTCACAAGATCTATGAGAGACAATAGTTACAAAGTTCGATTTTTTAGCAGTTTTTACTGTTTCTAGTGTTCTTAATATAGTTCCTGCCTGATTTGGTTTTATTATAATCGCATTGCCAGCTCTTTTGTTTATTCCAGTCTCTAATCTAGATGTCTGGGTTGCAAAATAATCATCACCTGTTATCAGGCATTTTGCTTTTTTTGTTAACTCGGCAAGATTTTCAAAATCATCCTCTTCAAATGGATCTTCAATATAAAAAAGCTTGTAAGATTTTATTAGTTCTAATACAAATTCTAGCTGATCTTCAGCGGAGAAGTTTCTATCAGGATGTTTGTAATAATATCTTCCGTTATAGATGTTGTTTGCAGCAAAGTCTATCCCTACTCTTGCGCCATAGTCTTCAGATATGTCTGTTAGTATTTCTAAAGATTTCAAGTCATTTAATGTGCACATCCACGCATTTTCCCTATTCTTCCCTAACAGGAAAGGTTCTAATGTTTTTCCTACTTCCTTCCAAATGGAAAGGTTGGTTTCTACTGCTTCTTTCATTGTCTTTGCCTTCAAAGGAATGACTAAGAACTCTTGCTCAGACATGTAACCACCATGCGTTCCACCGCCTATGGTGTTACCTAAGGGATAGGGAAAAAGTTCTGGTTCGTTTAGGAATAGTTTATATGGATTGTTTTTTGTCATTGCCCTTACTGCTGCCATGGATAAGGCTGTTGAAAGATTAGCTCCGATATTCTCTATTCCAAGCTTGTCTATTATCTTATCGACTTCTACTTCCTCTTTACCTATGAAATTCTTTTTAATTTTAGGGAATTTTTTCTTGATTTCGTTGATATCCAATGTCTTTGTCTCATAACTTCCTCTGGATGTTCCAGAAGGAGAATCTGCAGAAAAAACTCCATTCTTGTTTTTTATAGATATTCTTATTGTTTTTTCTTCACAAGAATTATAAACCTCTTTAAAAGATAGACCTTCTATCATATTAACAATTTTCAGGTCTTTTTGTATTTAATGGTATTACTCCCTGCTCGAACTCCATCTCAGCGATTCTTATGGGGTCCCTTATCTCTTTAACTTCGGTCTTGATCATAGGAGTAGCTCCTCTTGCTATTTGCAAGGCTCTTGCCCCGATTATCCTCGCCTTTTCAAATCTTGTGTACTCTCTCATAAAAAACACTAGTAAAATAATATTTAAAATTGTCCTATATAAAATTAACCTATATATTTTAGTTCTTCTGGTTTCTTTTCCTTCTGCATCTGTTCTACAGCCTGTCTCTGAATATCTTCAAGTTTTTTAATGAACTCGTGCATAGCCTTAACTTTCTCGTTAAGCTTTGTCATATCAATTTTCAAGTCTAGAATCTTTTGCAAAACGTTTAGAATAGCTTCAGCTGCTGTTGGATCGGTTACTATTGGGAAGCCAGTTGTTTCTCCCAACAAAACTAGACCTTTCATTCCATATAGCTTTGACAAACCGACCAAAAGACCGGATGCGCCTACTATCGTTCCTATCTGTCCGCCTATATCAAAGTTTATTCCTAGATTCTTGTACTTTTTTATAATCTCAGTATCATTAACTGAGCCGTAGACGTTAGTCTTTTCAGAAACCTTCCCAGTCCCAAAACCTCCCACCGTTATCACAAGCTTACAATTCAAACTCTTCAAAAAGTCTAGAATAACTCCAGCGACTTCATAATGTCCTTTCGGATCGTAAGTTTGACAGTCTCCTATTAAAAGTATCAAGTCATTTTCTTTTCCCTTGTAATAATAAAATTCATTCCTAAGGGTATGTACCATATTGTTGTGTATCATCACAAACGGGAAGAAGAAAGGCGAATACAGTTCTGCAAATTTCTTGGCCTTTAGCATATTAACCATATAGCCTATGGCTATTCTGCCTATGTTCCCTATGCCAGGCAATCCAACCAAACAAATAGGGTTTTTCAGCTTTGGCTTGTCCTCCATGAAGATTCTCGTCTCAAACATGTTATCATTTTTGACTTAGCCTAATTTAAATCTTTCTGTATTTACCGTATTTCTTTTCCTTTTCTAGAGAGAACTTAAAAGGATGAGCGCCTTCAGTTTTTGTCCCACATTTAGGACATGCCTCTTTCATAGTATATGTCTTGCAGGTGGGACATTTTTTCATTAACATTTATTCAACCTTAAAGCTTCCCTCTCCGCCAGCGGATTTTATGCTCTTGATCATTTCCTCGGACGCTTCCTTTAGGGTCTTCTCTCCTAATTTTGCATCCTTTGTTGTTATGGATAAAGAATACTTTGGAGCAGAAATATATTTTATCTCTATTTTATATTTTTCTTTGGAATCCTTCAGGACTTTTTTTATCATTTCTATTCCATCGGGTTTGAAACACTTCAACTCCACGGTTCCTTTTATTTCCATTTCCTTTAATTCCATTTGCTCTTCTGCAACATCCTTTATTACTTTTGCCCAATTTTCAGGAATTCCTTTTTTAATCAATAGCTCATAACCCTGAGGATTCAAGGACATTTGGAAGGCCTTAAACAATTCCCCAAAAATCTCTTCTAATTTGTCTCTTATTTTTTCTTTTACTTCAGTCGGACTCATGTTTAACTTCTTCGCGACGACCTCAAGCATCTTTTCAGCTTTTATATCCCTCTTGTATTCCCTCATCTTTTCATCGGCATCATATGTTCTAACTCTTTTCAAGCTTAAGGCGATGTGCTGTTTTTCCGGGTCTACGTTCATTACTAAGACAACAACTTTTTTACCAACCTTGACAAAGTCCCTTATGTCTCTAACCCATTTTCCAGCAACCTCTGATATATGGACCATACCTTCCTTGCCGTTATACTCCTCCAGAGAAATGAAAACAGAATAAGGATTAACTCTTGTAACTGTCCCTATTACCAGTTCTCTTCTTTCAGGCCATTCTCCTTTCTTTAGCATAATCATTTTATTTCGTTTAAGTTTTTATACATATACCCGTTGATAAAAGAGAGAAAAAAGAGGTGTTTTATATGGGTTTTGAAGATTTTGAAGCGTATTTGAAGAGGAATAAGAAGAAAGAAAAAACAATCGAGGTCTACATATCGAACCTGGCTTTGACTGAAAGATTTTTAGGAAAACCTTTAGATAAAACAACAACAAAGGCTGACATCGAGAGTTATTTGAATAGCATAAGTGAACAAGCTTCCAATACAGTTATCATCAAGCTTCTAGCTTTGAAATTATACTTCAAGTGGCTCTATGGTATGAAGAAAGGCTATCCTGATGTTGTAGATTTCCCTTTCCCAAGAAGAACATTGAACAATCTGACTTCTAGCGACCTTCTAACAGAGGAAGAGGTATTAAAATTGATAAATGTTGCTGATAGCTTGAGAGATAAGGCCCTTATCTCTCTATTGTTTGATTCTGCTTGTAGAATAGGAGAAATAATTAACCTGGATATAGAAGATGTGAAGCTTGACACTGATACGGGTTCGATTGATGTTGATGGGAAGACTGGAAGGAGAACAGTTCCAATTTCAAAATCAATTCCTTTTCTGCGAGACTGGATCAACTGCCATCCGATAAAAAAAGCTGATTCTCCCTTATTCTGTTCCGTGAAGAACAATTTTGGAAAAAGAACGTCTGATGAAAATATCAGGGCTATGCTGAAGACTGTTAAGAAGAGAGCAGGAATCAAAAAACATATCTTTCCTCACTTGTTTAGGCATAGTAGATTGACACAATTAGATAAGAAGCAGCTATCACATACGGCCATGAAATATTTTGCCGGATGGTCTAAAAGTTCCAACATGCCTTCCGTCTATTCTCACTTCTCAGCACAAGATACTACTGAAGCGGTTTACTCTGTTGACGGAGTGATCAATAAGAAAGTTGAAATAGATAAAAAAATACTTGAACCGGTCAAATGTTGGAATTGTAAAAGTTTGCAGAATCCCAACAATCTTTTCTGCTCAACTTGTAATTCTCCATTGAACGAAGAGGCAAAGGCTAAGAGAGAGTTCATGCAACTGATATTCGAGCCTGATGTTTGGAAGTTTCTACAGTCAAAGATGAAAAAGTAATAATTCACCCGTAAATTAACAGTTAGCAAACCATTTTCTCATTAGGAGAAATAGATCTATTCCTATCCTCCGGAGGATAGTTATGATTAATCAGAAAATGAAAATTATCAATAATAGAAATACTATTGCAGAAATTATCAATAAGATTTTATCTATCTTTGAGAATTTTAAAAATTTACTTTCCTTTGTATCCTTTATTCCACGTTTCAATCCATACCAGAATCCAATTACAGCTATTATTAAAGCTATAATTCCTCCTAAAATCACTTCAGAGCTCATAAAAATAATTTCTTTAGTTAAGTTTAAAAAGGAAGGCGAGTTTGAATGGCAGACAAATATATAGGATCAATACATGGAGAAGGTGGAGTAATTTATTATACATATCAGACTCCTTCTGGTCATACTTATCAATCAACAACACCTCCTGCAATTATAAACATGGGTATGGCTCCAACACCAACGACACAACCAACTCCTATTCCTCCTGCTCCACCATTATTAACCCAACCAGCAGACAATGTTATCAAACAAGAGAATATTCCATTTGAAAAGTTTGGAGGAAAAATTATAGTTCCTGAAATATACAAAGAATACTTCCCTTCTGGAACTGCAGAGATTGAAGGACAGACAAGGCAGGTTCAGTTCGAGCCTTACATCACTTCTCCGAGTGGTTCATTCATAGGTCAGCAAACACAACAGACTCTGGCTGGATCTATAATTCCTCAAGGTTATTATCAAACTGAGCAAGGATTGATCGCTCCAGCTTCTCAAACATTCAAGACATCAGAAGGAAGGGAATTTACAGCAATTCCTGTTGGTTCATCTGCTAAAGGAGGATTCTTATGGGAAACTCCATTCGGTCAGGTTAGAGCTGAACCTGAAAATCTTCTGCGACAAATAGAATTAAAACTATCGCAAGAAGTTAGCCAAGGCGTTGTGAATCAGGCTGTTCAATCAGCTCTTTATGGAGGGCCTGATTTAATGATCACTCCTGGAGAGTATGCAAAGCAAGAGGAATTAAAATTAGATATAAAAAATATTTATGAATCATCTTCTCCTGAAATAAAGTTTGCCTTAGACGTTCAACCTCTCTTCTCTCCTAGAGGAATGGAATACATAGCAACATATCTTCCAGGTAAAGAACTGTTAGGAATTACAAAAGAGCCTGGGGAAATTGTCCAAGAGCAGATGTTGGAATCTGTAACAAATGAGAATTTTGTTATGCAACAAACAATAGGATCTCTTTATGGATCTCCAACAGGAATTTTAGGGACTAGCTTATTAACAGGATCACTCATTGGAGGAACTCTGGAAATGGCTTTGCCAAAAGCTCTTCCATTTTTAAAAGAGATTCCTGGATTAGCAACAGCCGGATCATTCTTAACTCAGCATCCAACTCTAGTGTTGGGAACAGGAATAGCAATAACCGGAGGGATAGAAGCCTGGAAGCTAGGGACTATGGAAATGGCCGGAGTTCCTCGAGAGAAAATAATTGGCCAGGCTTTAGCTGATGTTACTTCCATCTATGGATTTTCTAAAGGACTTGAGATTACAATGGCCGAGGGATTTCCTTTCAAATATTGGGGGAAGGAAAAAGTTGCTCCTGAATCAATCATCGAGCCTGATATTCTTTCAGGAAAATCTACCTTTCCTTCAGCTCAAGAATCCCCTGGGGAATTGATACAGGAATTCAAAACCGGAGAATACGGATTTTCAGTTGAATATCCTGGAGGTTGGCATACAACAACTTCTCAGTTTGGAGAGAAGGTTGTAGTTGGATTAGGAGGAGGAGCTAAATATGATTCTCCTGGAATGTATGTTGCTCCTTCATTATCCCCTCACTTTATGAGGTTGGATAGATCCTTAGTTGGTTATTCAAGAGCCGGATTGGGAACAGGAGGAAAAGCATTGTGGATTAATGCTGAAGATGTTATTAGGATTCCTGGATCTGTCAGAGCTGAAGGCTTTGAAGTTATGAATCAATGGCTTATTAAGGAAGCTGAAAGAACTAAATTTTATATTTCCCCGGCCTTTGAATTAGGAACTAAGATAGAAAAGGAGGCGATAATAACTCCAACCTCTTTAATGGAAAGAACTTCTGAAGGATTGTTTGGGTTTGAAAAGTATTCAAGCTTCAAGGGAATAAGATTTCCGATCTTTGAATATGAATTAGTTGGAAAAGGAGGAGAAGTTGCATCGTCTCTAATTTCTAAATTTACAGGCCTGGATAAAATCTTCTCTTATTCTGAGCCTTATATAAAAGCTGACGTTGTGTTTGCATCAGGGTTATCATTGTTAGAATCAGCAAGATCCTCTTTAATTCCTTCAATCACTCCAAGCATAGCTCCATCAGTATCTTCTTCAATATTCCAATCTATAGGGTCCCCAGGTGTTTCAATTTTAAGTTCAATAACTCCTAGCATTATTCCAAGCATAACTCCGTCAATAGTTCCTTCATTTGCTCCTTCTGTCATTCCTTCTATTATTCCAAGTGTTATACCAAGCATTGTTCCTTCTATTATTCCTAGCATTGCTCCAAGTATTATTCCTTCTTTGATTCCTTCTTTAACTCCGTCAATAGTTCCATCAATCTTACCAAAGATGTTTGCATTCAGTTTGCCTGAAATCAATCTAGGTTTTGAAGAACCAAGAAGAAAAGGAAAATCAAGAAGCAGGTCCTTCTTTTATACTCCATCATTTATCTCATTGAGCCTGGGAATCTTTGGAAAGCAACCGAAGTTTTTGACAGGCCTTGAGGTCAGGCCATTGCTTAAAGGGATGAAAAGATTTGATATATTCTAATCAGTAAGCCTGATTTATTTTCTAAACAACAATATATTAATAAATATTAATAAATAGTCGTCTTATCTCTCAAATTAAATTTTCCTGCACACTATACATTAACTTAGAAGTATTAGAGACTATAGAGAGAGTTAATGTGATTTCCTAAGTAGAAGTTAATAATCTCTTGCGTTCTTCTTCTGTCAAAGGCCTGGCCCTGTTCTTTTCAGCTATCTTCTGCTTTGATGTGTCTGTATGATGATGGCCTATGAATCCTGTAGTCTTAGTTATCTTACCTTCCTTAATCCTTTGGAATCTAGTCTCTGATATCTTATTCTTAGATTCTTCAGAATGTTTTCTTCCAACAAAGCCGGATGCTCCTGACTTCCATTCAGTTACAGGATGTTGGCCTTTATGGGCCAGGCTCATATTCTTTAATTGTTCCTGGGACATCTTGCTTCCTTTAAGCATCTCTATAACCTCTCACGATTCATTTTCCTTATTAACATTATTCCTATAAGAGCAAGGACAGAAGGTATGAATAGAATAAAAAAGTTTACTATATCTCCTTTCAGGATGTAATTAACAACATAGCAAACAATCAACAAGATTATTATGCTAACTATTTCATTCATATTACCACTTACTTTCTCCTTCTAATTTTTCAAGCTTCAACACTAGAGGAGCAGTATTCTTGATCTCTATCTTGATTATATCTCCGGCCTTTAAACCTGTAGAATCGACAATGCTCTTAGGAATGCTTAAGGCCAGAGTTCCGTATTTATTGAGCTTGATTAATTTAGGCATGTTTCTAACACTTTGATTAGAATTGTTTTTATAACATATCAATACGGGTTAAATGAATTGTTAGAAATGAATTCTTTGACCATGTTTCATTCGTTTAAGCGACTATCCACGCCAACATTTTAAACAAGAACATCAACCGAACCCTTTCAATGATTCCTGCTTTCCAACTTCGCTAAAATATTTTATATAAAACCAAAGCCTGAACTTTACAATCAATCTGTTTATCTCGTTGTCCATTCTTTCAAGCTCTTCGTCTTTGATTTCTTCAGCCATCTAGATCATCTTGTATTTCCTAACAATGCTTTCCAATTTCTCTCCAACGTCTTTCAGATTCTTCAAGCTCTTACAACCTGTTATAACTATCTTTCCGGATCCGAATATCAGAAAAGTAGCTTTAGGATTTTTCAGCCTTAAAGTAAGTCCTGGAAAGGATGCAGGTTCGTATTCAGTATCAGCATTGTCAGTTGCTAGTTTGTTTAAATCTATCTTTACTCCTAAGTCAGCTTTGGCCACTATGTTTTGAATCTCAAACTTCATTCTCTTCATCTCCAAAGACTTTGTCAAACCTTTTTCTAAATTCTTCTCTCTCTTTCTTTGTTTCATCTTCTTTCATTCCATCAACTATTGTTCTTTCTTATCTTCAATGCCAAACATCCTTTTCAAGAGCCAGATTGCCAGGTTATCAGGAGCATTTTCCCAACTAGCAGACCTGACTCCTTCTTCTGATTGGTATTCAACTATTATTTTTGCCATTATAACACCTCTTAAAGTGACGAAAGTGATGTCTGTGATGTTGATATAGGGGATATCCCTTGGAATAACATCACTGATGTCATAATGTCACTCATGTCACCATCATCCTTCTCATTTTACATATCACAGATATCACAGACATCACTTTTCTAAAGTTTCTTGTTTATCTTCAACTTTAATTTCTAAATCAACACCATACCTTCTAGCAATATCCTCTAATTTTGCCTTATCAATAAAATACATAGAACCTTGATTTGTATGTCTTAAAAGAAAGTTAAGTCTTTTCATAACTTTCCCAATGCTTCTTATGTTTGACCAATCCCATTCAGGCTTCAGTTTTATTCTCTCAGAAATTTCTTTGACAAAAACCCAGGTGTTCGGACTAATCAAATTCTCATTGATCATTGCAAACAATTCATTGATTATAGCATGTTCAATCGTCTCTTTTTCCTGTTCTTTTGTTCTTGCTACTTTTTCCAAAGCAAGATTGATCAAACTTGCATAAACTTCAGGTTCTAAAGTCTTTCCAATCGACAGTATAGGAAGCCACAATTCCCTGTCTCTTCCAATAATTTCTTCCATTCTTTTGTCAGCGTCAATCTCTTCAAGATTCTTTAAAATCAAACCTTTTATTTTGTTTGCATATTCTTCTATTCCACTTCTCCAGACTTCCCACTTTATACCTTTATCATCAATATTTTCTTTAACCACGCTATTAGCAATTTCCTTGTTTCTACTCCTCAACAAAGGAAAAGTAATGCATCTATCTATAAATTGCTCCTTCAACTCATCAACAGAAGCTAACATCTTAGGACAATAAACATTCCATTCCTTTATCTCTATTTTCTTGCCAACAGTATCACATCTTAGAACACTTGCACCTTTCTTGTAACCAGCATTTAGAATCTTGTATAATTCTGCTTTCTCTTCAGAACTTAGATAATCTGCCTCATCAATAAGCAACGTTGGTCTTCTTTCTTCTAGAACTCTATAGACAGATGCCTGAGATACATTAACAGAATTTATAGAATCTTTGGCCAACTTGCTAGTCAGCAACAAAGTTTTACTTTTTCCACTTCTCTTTGGTGCATGTAAATAGACATAGGGAAAACTGTCAAAATCTTCAAAGATATAGGTTCCTATTATCCAACATGGAAAGAAATCATAAGCACCATACTCAACAAACTCAATGTTTCTAGCATAAATGCTCCTGATTTCTTTGAACATCTTTAAAATCAAATCTAATTTGATTTCTTCGTCTTGCATTAAAAATTCTCCTCTACAGGTTGATTAAAATCATCAGTGATGTATCCCCACTGTTGTCTCTGGATAACAACAGATCCTTCATCAGTTAGAATGATCAAATTTCCATTGCTATCGCAATAATCTAAAATTCCCTCGAATCTTTCTTTAGATCCGGCTTTGCCAACTCTGACTTTCTTATTTTCAAATCTTTTTACTCTACTAACAGGAATAAATTCAAACATTTATGATCACTACCTTTCCATCCATTTTTAATTTAACTATTTTCAACAAACCTTTCTCTTCAAGCTTCTTCAGAATAGAATAGGTTTGCTCACGGGTTAGGAACATGAGAGAAAACCGTTTATTCAGCTCTTTGAGGGGAATTTGATTATCCTTCCAAGCCCTTCCTTTAGAGTAGAGAATTATTTTTTGATAGAAAAGATTTTCAAAGAATCCCTTTGAGGACCCGTTAATTTTAATATTCGAATTCAATGTTTCTTTAAGCATAAGTTTCAGCTCCAACCTGGTCCAACTAACCAGGTTTTTTATTTCCCTGGTTGCTTCTGGCCTGTACGTAAGGCCTCCATAACCTCTTTGAAGCTTGGATAATCAATTTTGTTTTTTTGTTGCATTTTCAACACCATAACGTTTAATTAGATCTATTCTGATTTGCTCACTTCTTGTTATTCCGTTTTTCTTAGCATTTTTATCAATCTTTTGAATAATAATTTCAGGAAGTCTAAGTGCTGTATATTTCATAGAAAACACTTGTTTTGGCATAATAATTTTGTATTAGCCAACTGTTAATTTATTATCAGTGCTATTTACGAGGTAAAAACAGAAAGTTTTGACTAGATACAAGCAATGTTACGAAATCTTAGAAAATTAGGTAAATTATTTCTTTTTCATCCTTTCTTGGATCAGATGGGAAACAGAAACTCCTTTGTCTATGGCTTCATGTTGAAGTTTCTTGTAAAATTCCTGGTCAAAATACAAACCAACTCTTACTTTTTTCATAGTATAATTATACCAAAGGGCAATATTTAAATAGGGGTTATACTATTATACCATTATACTAAAGATTAAAAAGAGGTGGTAAAATTGAAAAGAAACAATGAAACAATTCAAAAGTTTTTGATATTTTTGGATAGGAAAGGGCTATCAGAGAAAAGAATATATAAATACAAAGTCTTGCTAAGGAAGTTAGATGACATCGATCTAGATAACATTTCCAAGGACCAGATTGACAAGTTCTTTTTCAGTATCAAGAACTCATCTAATTTAAGTGGAGATACGAAGCAGGATTATTGGAACATGTTCAGAATACTTCTCAGATGGATTAAACCTGATATCAACTTCATGGAATACAAACTCATTGTCAAGAAAAAGAGAAAGCTACCGGAAGAGATTCTCTCTTTAGATGAAGTAAAAAAGATTGTTGTATTTGCAAAGTCAATCAGAGATAGGGCAATGTTATCTCTTCTCTATGATTTGGGTTGCAGACCTGGAGAGTTGCTTAACATAAAAAACAAAGATATAACATTTGATGAGAACGGTCTGACAATCAGTTTGGATGGGAAGACAGGAATGAGAAAGATTCCAGTTATAACAACCTTAAACTCTGCAAGATTTTTAAAAGAATGGTTATTGATAAGTAAGAAATCTCCTGAGGATTTTGTTTTTGATGGAATCTGTATTGAAAGATTTAATCAAATAGTTAAGGAAACTTCAATCAGAACAGAGATAACAAAAAGGGTTTATTCGTATCTGTTCAGGCATTCCAGAGCAACTCACCTGGCAAAATACTTGACAGAACAACAGGAGAAAATCTATCTAGGGTGGAGTATGGATAGCAAGATGGTTGGAACTTACGTTCATTTGTCAGGAAGAGATCTAAACGAGAAAGTCCTGGAATTGAATGGAGAGAATGTTGCAAGTGATACATCAACTACATCAAACAGTTTACAGGGAAATCTTATCCAGGCTGTATTAACTCTCAGCCAGGAAGTCAATGATTTAAAAAAGCAAATGCTGAGTATGAATCAGGAACCTGTAAAGGTGGAAGCATGAGAGAAATAGGGATCAGAATACTAGCTCTTGAAACGGAATTTAAAACTATTCAGTTGCCTTCGTGTTTTGGAAGCAAAGAATTCAATGGAAGAACTAACATCTGCAAGTCTTGTGATCAGCTAGAAGAATGTAAAAGGAAGGCTAAACAATGATTTCCAGGTTACCTCTTTCATTGAAAGATATGTTAAGAACCTGGCCTTTAGACCATTTCTTAGCTTCTACCAAAACCTTAGGCAAAGTGATAAAATACTGTCCATCCTTAGTTTGTTGTAGTTTAACCATAATGAAAATACTAATGAAAGAAATAATAAATACGGGTTACACTAATACTAAATTAGTTATTTCAATAAGAATAGAACGGATAATCATTTTATGGAATAACAATTTTTAAAACTATGTTCTAGTAGACCTGAATGACTTTTGATTTTATCTTTGCCTTTCCGCCCGTTGGTTCAGAAAGTTCTGATTCGCAAACTAAGCATTTAACCCTAGAAGAAGCTTTGTTAAATATAATCTGCTCGTTCTTGCATTTAGAGCAAGTAACCTTCAAAAATTTGCTCTCTGTTTTTCTTTCTTCTTTCATAATCATTCCTTCTTTTTAATCTCGAATTTTTTAACTCTAAAGCCTTTGCCTATGTTATGTTCTTTTCCACATGTCTTGCATTTATATCTTAGATCTAATTTCTTGGTGGGTTTTGATCTTCCTTTTGGATTTGTTCTTGGATAGCTTCCAAAACCCTTCATCTTTCTCTTAAATATTCTTTGACCATGAGATAACAGACCTCTAACCTTTTTAGCACTAACCCTCCTAACTTCATGGAGAGTATGCTTTTTACAAAAAGGGCAATATCTGTTTTGCGTTTTTGGCACTTCCATAGTATCACTCTAAAATATTCTCTGCAACTTTTCTTGATATAAGCTGTTTACCGACCTCTTCTGGGACAAATATCACATCTCCAGTCTTTATAGGACCGTATGCTTCCATGTTGTTTCCAACAAATCTAGGTAAATCAACTAAAGCTTTTACTAAAAGTTTGCCGTTAGGTTTTATAAACGTTTTTTCAACTGGTTTTTCAGGTTCTAGAGGCTTTAGTTCTTCCATGCTTTTTTTAGCTTCTTCTATCTTCTCTTCAACAACCTCATCATAGTTCCTGTATTTGTCGTTAATCTCGTTTTTAAAACCTTTTAGAATATTAACTATCTGGTCAAAGAATTTTCTTTCATCGTCAGTAAGACTAGGCGGCGGCATCTGACCTCTAACCGTTCCCAAAGCAGCTAGAACAATCTTCTTTTCCCTCCTGTTTATAATGTCTTCCAGAAGTTTCTTTGCGTTCTCAACCTCTAACAAAGAAGTAGTATCCTTCAATTTTTCCTTGTGTGAAAACCAACTTCTAACAGACTCAAAAAAGCCTACAGGAAGCTTTTGCAATTCTTCTTCCTTCTCTGCCCTATGGGCATTTCTTATGGTCTCGTAAGTTATTAACTCCATGATTAACACCAAAATTAATCTCTGAAAAAGATGATAAAACTATGTGAGCAAAAACTAATAAAGCTATATCTTTGAATTATCGCGACATAGATAATTTTTATAAATAAAAAAACCATAGTTATCTTCTATGATAACAATAAACGATTTTTCATTAATAGATATAAGGGTAGGTAAGATAATCGAGGTTGAGGATGCGGAAACTAAGAAGCCTATGTATAAAATAAAGGTTGACTTTGGTTCCCTAGGAGTTAAGCAAGCTATTGCAGGTATAAAACCTTATTACAGCAAAGAAGAGCTTTTGAATAAAAAATTCGTATTTGTAGTCAATTTGGAACCAAAGAAAATAGGAAATATTTTGTCAGAGTGCATGATCCTAGCCGCAACAGAGGGCGACAAGGTAGTTGTTCTACAACCTGAGAGAGACGTAGAAGTCGGTTCAAAGATTTCTTAGTGATTTAATGGTAGACTTTGTTGTCGAACTCGTTAAAACATTATTTATTCTACTTCCAGCATATGCGGCCAACGGATTCCCTCCTTTAGCTAGAGGAAGTCTACCTATAGACTTTAACAAGAAATGGTTTGACAGCAAAAGGATTTTTGGTGATGGCAAGACTATTGAGGGGTTTGCATTAGGATTAATCGCAGGAACTTTTGTGGGCGTTTTAGAGACTATAGCCCAACCCTCCATAAATTCTTATGCAGCAGCTTGGAATGTTTATCTACCCCCCATTAACTTTACAATAGGACTTTTAATCTCATTAGGAGCACTTTTTGGAGACCTGTGCGGAAGTTTTATTAAAAGAAGATTGGGATTTAAGAGAGGATCGGAAGTTCTTTTCCTAGATCAATGGAACTTTATAATAGGAAGTGTAGTATTTGTTTTTATGATTACAGAAATAACAGTTTGGATGTTAGTTATGATGCTTTTAATAACTTTATTAGTTCATAGAATAGCCAATATAGTTGGCCATAGATTAAGGGTAAAAAAGGAACCTTGGTAATATGAAGATAGATTGTCATTGTCACACAGTTTATAGTAAGCATTGGTTCTGGGGATTTGATGCTTTAAACACTCCTCAAGAAATGATAAAGATTGCAATAAAAAGAGGTTTGGATGGGTTAGCGATTGTTGACCATGATAATGTCAAAGGAAGTTTAGCAGCAAAGAAAATCGCTAAGAGATACAAGTTCCTGATTATAACCGGAGCTGAAATAAAAACAAGGTCAGGAGATCTAATAGCTCTCGGAATAAAGGAAAACGTTCCAGTGTTTTTATCGTTGGAAGAGACTATAGAAAAAGTTCATGATTTAGGCGGCATAACAATAGCGCCTCACCCATTTGGGAGGTATGTTTTCAGGAGATGTGTAGGAAATGAAGCCGTAAAAGCAGACGCAATAGAGGTTTTTAATTCAACATTAACAAGACCTGCAAATAGTAGGGCTTTAAAACTGGCTGAAAAGTTTAAAACTGGAAAAAGCGCTGGAAGCGATTCTCATTCTATGAAGGAAGTTGGAAACGCTGGTATAATATGCGATAGGGATCCTATAGAGTCTATAGTTAAAAATAGAGTAAAAATTTTTGGTAAGAGAACTCCTTTAGTAGATTCGGCTTATCTTATTTCTAGAAAATTCATCAGGTCTATTGAGTGGAGACTAAAAAGTAATAGAGGAAAGAACTTTTAGAAATAACTCAAAATCTCTTTTATTCCATAAAATCCTGCATACGCTATAACTACATTCAGAATTATCTTTCCAAGCAGGACCGCCAAGAAGTATTTCTTGATTGGATATTTGAAGATTCCACCTACAATTCCTACTATGTCATCTGGTAGAGGTGTTACAGCAAAAATAAATATTACAAAAAATCCTCCGTATCTAGCGAAAAGCTTTTCTACATCGTCTATTTGCTTTTTCCATTTACGTTTTAAAATCTTTCTACTACCTACTCCTATGCCATATCCTGTAAATTCTCCTATAGCTGCTCCAAATCCAGCAGCTAAACCAATAAAAAATGGATTTAAGATCGCCCCAAGGCCAAAAACAAATGCTGCTGCAGGTAATGGAAAAATTATTGTTGAAGAAGCTATAAGATTGATTAAGAAAACTCCCAGATAGCCATAAGGTTTTAGCAATAAAAAAAGTTCTGTTAGCATTAAAAATAATATGATTAAACTATTTAATAGAGTTAGTGTATACTAATAATATGCTCTATGTAAAAAGAAAATATTTTAAAGATTTGAGCAAGAATCTTGGTTATCTTTTTAGTAGTCTACCCATTTCTCCAAATCAATGGACGATTTTAAGTTTAGTTTTAGCACTGTTATGCTTTTATTTAACTGCCACTGGAAATTTCCTGGTTTCATTCATTATTTGTGTCCTTACCATTTCTATTGATATGATAGATGGAGCCGTTGCTAGAGCAACTAATAAAGCAACAAAGTTTGGAGCTTATTTAGATACTATAATAGACAGATTCATAGAGTTTTTTATAATATTTGGTTTGTTTTTTGTAGACTATCCCAATCTTATTCTCAGCTCAAAAACTTGGATAATGATTTTACTGTTTGGTTCAATAATGTCAACATACTCAAAGTCAGCTGCCTTTGAAAAGGGCTTGACTAAAAAGGAATTAAAGGGTGGTGGATTTTTAGAACATACTGACAGACTAGTCTTATTTTTAGTTTCGATTCTAATATCTTACTTCTCATTGCAATATGCCATATACCTAATTGTCCTAACTTCTATCCTAACTTTAATATCTTTTTTTCAGAGATTCTTAATTGCAACAAGAAGATATATATAAACAAAACAATTTTGTGTTATGAAACAAGCTATTATAATAAGAACTGATCTAAAAATGGGCAAGGGTAAGATTGCAAGTCAATGTGCACATGCCAGCATTGCTGCTTTCTTAAAGTCCAAAGTAAAGGAAAGAGAAGAATGGATAAATGAAGGTATGAAAAAGATTATTTTAAAAGCTTCTAGCGAAAAAGAATTAATGAACTTGTTCAATTCAGCAAAAAAGGAGAAACTGCCTAGTGAGCTAATATATGATGCTGGATTGACTCAGATTGAACCTGGAAGTGCAACTGCTTTAGGGATAGGACCTGCTGACGATAGCAAGATTGATAAGATAACTGGAAAATTAAAGTTATTGTGATTTTATGAAGAAGAGGAACGAAAAATTTAACTTCATGTGGAAATTAACAGAAAATTATTTTAACGCAATCATAGTTTTAATATTTTCTTTGCTCATAATCTATGCTTTTGTCTATAATAGTACTACTCACCTTATTCTAGCAGGAATATTTGGACTTGTTTGCCCTTTTATAGCAACTTTTATAGACAAGAAATCTAATGAAGGAAGATAAGATGATACTTGAAGATTTTATTAACGAAAATTTTCTAACTCCTCTTTGCCATTATTATACTACAATAGGAACAATAACCTACGGAATAATTCTAATAATCGCTTTTATAGGAACTTACAAACTGCTTAAAAAACTTAAAATTAAAATCGATAGAAAGTTCTTCTTGGCTTTGCTTCCTTTTATAATATACGGCGGTTGGACAAGAGCCTTAAGGGATTATGGTCTAGGTATATATGGCCAGAGTAATCTTTTTTGTTCGCCTCCTATATACTTTTTTGTTTATGCCATAACGTTAGCATCTTTGCTTTTAGGTTTTTTTATAGAAAAGAAAGCAAAGAAAATCTCTTATGAAAAGACAATGTTAGCAATCGGAACTATGTTTTTACTTTACAATCTCTCGTTAACGACTATAAGGAATTTCTATGGATTTAGCATTATATTGGCTTTGATAGGCATGTGGTCCATGGTATTTTATGGTATTCATAAGATTAGGCCTAAAGTTCTCTCTTTAGAAAATGCTGGAATAATAATTTCTCACTTGCTTGATGCTTCATCAACTTTCACAGCCTTAACCTTCTTTGGTTTTTACGAACAACATGTCCTACCTAACTTTTTTATAAAAACTCTAAATCTAGGCCCTTGGACCATGTTTCCTTTAAAGATAGTAGTGGTCTGGGCAGTTCTTTACTATATTGACAAGTCTAAAGAGGATATTTTCTTAAAAAGGTTCCTAAAAATAGTAATTCTAATACTCGGTCTGGCCCTGGGAATAAGAGACTTTTTAAGCGTAAGCATGCTAGGTTATTAAAATTATAAAGTTATTGGAGGTAGTTATTTATATGGACTTGCTAATTGATATCGTAAATACAGTTTTCATATTCGTAGGAATATATTTCACCATCTTATTACTCCTATTATTTTTTACACACGAAAAAAAGCTGTTTAAAAAGCCCAACATGAAGAAGTTCCCTTCTGTAAGCATCATAATACCTGCTCATAACGAAGAAGAAGATATTGGAGAGACCATAAAAAGTGTCAAAAAAATGAAATATCCTCGTAGTAAGGAGATAATAGTTGTTGATGATGGCTCTACTGATAAAACATATGAAACAGCTAAGAAGTTCAGAGGCGTCAGAGTCTTAAGGAAGAAACAAGGAGGGAAAGCAAGCGCATTGAATTTTGGCCTTAGACATGCAAAAGGTGAGATAGTCGCATGTATAGATTCTGATTCTTACCCTGAAAAAAATGCTTTGTTAAAAACTGTTCCGTTCTTTGAGAAGGGTGTAGCAGCAGTAACAACCTCAGTTCTTGTAAAGAATACCAAAGGAATGCTAGAAAGACTCCAAGGAATAGAATACGCAATGGTGGCTTGGTCTAGAAAACTTTTTGAATTTATGAACGCCATATATGCAACTCCAGGTCCTATGAGCCTTTACAGGAAGGATGTTCTTAAGAAAGTAGGAGGATTTGATGAAAAGAACTTAACAGAGGATATAGAAATTGCTTGGAGATTGATTAAGAATAATTATGATATAAAAATGTCATTAGATACTAAGGTTTACACCAACGTCCCTAAAACTATTAAAAAATGGTGGCATCAGAGAATAAGATGGAACATAGGAGGAATGCAAACAACTCTAAAATATTTAAGACTGTTTGCTAAAAAGGAGTTTGGAAGCATAGGCACATTCATATTGCCATTGTTTTCAATATCTTACATACTTTCGATAATAGGTATTTTGTTTATATTTTATTCGTTATTTACTGGGCTAAGATATCTGGTAGGATCATACTTATTTGGATTCAATCCTATAGGAGCATTTCTACTTTATTTTTCACCTGATGTCTTCGTTGCTTTAATGATAATAAACTTTATTTTAATGATACTTTATCTAAGAGTAAATTTTAAAACAATCAAAAGCTTTGCAGACTTCCCTAGCAGAATAAGAGACTTGTTGCTTTACATTTTTGTTTATATCTGTGTATTCCCTTTTAACCTAATACATAGTAGCATAAAGTTCCTTACTAAAAAATATGAGTGGTAAAAATGAAAAAGGTTTTATTAAAAACTTTAGCCTTAACGGCCTTAATATTTAGTATTGGTCTTTTTGCCGGCATTTTTCTAGACAATATTAGACTTGAGGAAGTGAAAACTAGAATGACACAGATAGACAACTTATGGAATGATGCAAGGCTATTACAATCTTATATTCAAAGACTTTCAGACGGTAACTCAACTTCTTATTGTGGATTTTTGTTAGAAGAGAATCTAAAGGCAGGAGATAAAATCTATAAGGAAGGTAGTTTGGTTGAGGAATATGAAAAAACAAATAGGTTTACTCCAACTCTTGTACTTGAAAAGGAAAGATATGCTCTTTTAGATCTACAGTTCTGGTTAAACTGTATTGATTTGAAAAGAATATGCAATGCTAATTATTCAACTGTGATTTATTTTTATTCTCAATACAACAAGACTATCGAACAAGGTTTTCAAGACAGGGTATTGTGGGAATTGAAACAAAAATGCGGACCACAAATAATTTACATAACCTTCCCAGCTGATATGGATATTACTACAATAGAGGTTATAAAAAGCGTTTATAATATTACCAAAACTCCCGCCATTTTGATAAATGAATCTTTAGTCTTATTCAGTCCCTTAAGTTTAAGAGAACTGGAAAAATACGTTATCTGCTGAGTTTTCCATTAAAACTAACAACAGCTTATCAGTAGCCAAGTCTAAATCATTATAAGTTCTATTAACTTCTTCAAAACTTTTTCCATGAACTTCTATAAAAGATTCTGAAACATTAACTAGTGTCAAGCTTGTTTCAGAAGGTCCTAAAAGCATTATTATTGGTTTCTGAATTGATGCCATTAGTAAGGCTTCAGAACTTGAATTAACAGGAATAGAATTTATTGGTTTAACCATACTAAAGTAATATTTGTTTATAACAGTTAGCTTGTACGCTAGCTCATAAGATGCGGCAAGATAAAAAGAATTTACAGTGTCGTTAGGTATATAAGCCAATCCTATTTCTTCTACATTCTCATTTAAAATAACATCTCTTAAGGATGTTTCATTGGGATAAACAGGAACGTTTCTTGCTTCGTCTAGATTTGCCCTAAAGTTTAGTTTGATGCCAGCAAATTCTCTCTGAAAGGGATTGTAAGTTTCTATACAGCCTGATATGAATATTACTAAAAGTGTTAGTAAAATTATTTTTTTCATATACTTACCTCTGATTTGATTAAAAAAAAGAAAAAAGGAAGGGTAGAAAACTACCCGTAATTCAAGTTTACACAGTATAAACTGGTGATGAAACAGATCCGGTAACTTCTACTGAAGCTCCAGCTTTCTGTGCATCTGTTGCAAGTGGCAATCCTGTTTGGACAATTCTTGCTGCCAAATCTGTATCAGCTGCTCTTGTACCAGCAATAACTAATGCTGTTTTCCCTGTTGCAAATGCGTCAGAAATCAATTGGACTCTACCAAAATCTCTTCCTGGCCAGTTTGCACATGTGTATGGGAATTTACCAGCTGTCGCTAGTTCTGCTACAAGTGTGTTGATACAAGGTCCACCCATTAAGATTATGTCATTTGCAGTCTTGTCTGCAGATGCCATCTCACTATCCAATTTAACTACATCAGCTGTTATTGGCAATACTGTATCGGTTGATACAGAACCTGATGCTCCTACTGATATTACTGGATTAGAACCAACTGCTACCAAATGATAGAGTTGTGTGTCTGGGTATGTTACAGTTGCTGTGCCTGCAGAGGTTGTATCATATACTACTTTGGTACCCCATTCTGTTGCTGTCTGAGAGACAGTTGTTGAGGATGTACCAACATCCTTGTATAAGTTTCCTGAGGCATGTGTATATGCGGGTGTCTTTAATTCTAATCTCTTATCAGTTGTATCATCGTCTTGTACGTAAAATGCTGTTGCATCTTTAACTGCTGGGTCTTTGCTTAGTTCTTCTACTATTACAACTGCGGGTTGGGAAATGTTCTGGGTGCCTACATATATCTTTGTAACACCAGTTATTCCTGATGTATTTGCTGTTACAGTATAAGTGATTTGTCCAGCTGTTGTTATATTGGAAGTTGTACCTAGGGTGCCTGGAATTGCGTATTCTCCTGTTGGTAAGACTAGCGTAGTGCTGTTGGCAAACAATTGACTGCTAATTGGTGTGAAGAATGCTACCTTAGCACCATATTTAGTCTCTATTGTTGGGAATACATACGTCTTTGTGGCATCACTGTCTTTTATACCAACATAACCAGTGCTCCAAGTTACAGTATATGATTGTCCATCAATCACAGCTGTACCAGTTGTAGCTGTACTGTTTGTTGCTTTGTATTCTGTTCCGGAAAATACATCCTTGAATGTTGCTTTTTGAACTACAGCATTTTCTAGATTTGTGACTTTCAACATGTGTGGGAAACTACCAGCTGAAACGAATACATATTCGTTCAAAGCTGCATTTTCTCCTTCTACAACATGTATAGCCTTTGCTGTTGAGTCTTGTAAGACTTCTCCCCCTGCAACTGCGGGATCTGGGTCGTAAGCAAAGGAAACTGTTCCAGACTTTCCATATTTGTCTACAAATGATACTGTGTAGTAGTTTGATGCACCTGGTGCTATTGTTATTGTATCTGAATCAACTGTGGCAGGTCCGTTATAGGCTACTTTTAAGCCAAATATTGGATCAGTCCATGTTGTTCCGGCTTTTACATAGTCTACTGCTGGAGATGCAACATAACCATCGAATGATACTTTCAAATCACTCATGGCATTTGGGCTTGTGGATAACGAAACGTAAGTTCCTTTTACATCATTCTCGTTACCAGATGTTCCTTTTTGTATTGCATACGTGTTCTTGAAGACGTATCTATCAGAACCTATAGAGAGTACTACAGAACCACTCTTGTTAGGTACTTCATAATAGAATACATCTGATACGTAGACAGAGGTTCCGCCGAAATCGTATGTATGACCTGCTGTTACTTGTTTTTGTATTCCGTTTACAGACAATACTGCGTTTGTAGCAGATATACCTACAACTTGTACTGTGTAGGTGGTAGTTCCAATAACTATTTCTTTTGATTCTCCTGCTGTTACTGTTTCTTTTCCTGCCAAACCGAACATCACAAGTTGAGTGCTATCTGTTTCAGATGAAATTGTAAAGGTTTTACCAAACAATGTCAACTCTTTTCCTATAGCGTTACTTGCATTAAATTGTTTTGTGAATGAAACCCATCCTTGTACCAAATAGTTGGCTGCGGCTGCTCCTGGTGAAGTGCCTAATTTAACCAAGTATGCTGGATCTTTTATGCTGGCTGAAACATCAGGTTGTGCAAATTGCATTGTTTTATCTCCAATATTCACGTATTGTGAATATTCATATTTTGTTCCTGACGTATCTTCAACACTATTTGATGTCAATAAACTTGGTATGTCTGTTGCAGTTAGGATTGTTTTTATTTTGTTGACGTTCTGTGTCAAATACATCTTAGTGTCAGCGGTGTCCACCAAAACTCCTCCTGTTACAGATGCTGTTGCTCCAGGTACATTTACTGTGCTGGATGTTTTTGCATATTGGGCTAACCCAACTGCTACATCAACTGCAGCTGCTACATCTGATGTTGCTGCTGTTGCTCCAATTACGAACATTGGCATTACATTTCCAGTTGTCTGTACCATGTTACCGATGTCACTTAGTTTTGTCACTGATGTTGCTAATACTGGTGCTGCTAAACTAAGACCAGCCATTAAGGCTGAACCTGTTATTGCAGCTAGTTTTCTAAATTGCATATTTAATTCCTCCATATTTTATTTTTGTTTTTTGCGCGGTGAATGCGCTATTTCTTGGCGCCAAAATCTGCGCTTACGCGCCAAAAAGATAAAATCGCTTATAGAGCGATCTATCTGGCACCGTTTTGATAGAAAATAATTGCTTATAGATGGGATATATAAATACATGGAAACAGTTTCCATGATTGTTTCTAACCAGTTTTCAGTATAAAATCAAGTAAAAATAAGCTATTTTACATCATTTAACAGTTTCTAAAGCAGTTTTAAGACTTCTTTTCAAAATTCTTCTCTATGTGAACCTTGTTTGACCTACCAATTCGTTCAAGTTTAACAAGTCCTCTTTCTTTCAAGGAATTGAGAACTTTTGAGACTTTTGACTTGGAATAGCCGCTATCCTTAACAATTATTTTCTGATTGACGCCGTTTCCATGTTTCATAATTGTATTAAAAATTATTTTTTCATCTTTCTTAAGTACAGGTAAAATTAATTTAACATTTCTTGCTTTCCAATAGAACTGGTAAAATAAACCTAAACTAGAGAATGTTATTAAAATTGTAACTAAAATAATTTCAAATGGGAAAGCAGCTTGTATGTCTCCTATTTTTTCGAAAGCAATTGAAACTTCAAAAGAATCACCTTTTTTCAAATCATCTTTTTGCCATGATATTATTGTTCTTCTTCCATCAGAACCTATTGACGCATCGGATGGCGAAAGCGCTTCATTATTTTTTATTAAACCAGTCCCTTCAGGAAGTTTAACAGTTACAATAATACTTTTAGAATCTATTGGAATTTTATACAAGTCTGAGAAAACATAATAGTCAGGCATTCTTTTCGTATATTCTTTAGAATCATATTCCATTAGAATATTTATTCTTTCGTTTAAAACAGTAACATTACAAATTATATTAATACCAAAAACAGTACTTCTATTCTCACATTCAGCATTCGAATTTAGCTTAAAATTGTTTACTGTCTTATCTATTAATAAATCCAATTTCTCATACTGAGGATCAATAAATATCAAATTAATGTTGTGATGTGTAGTCAGATTTTCAAAAATTTCAACGTTAGAAGAATACTGATAAAGTTGAGCGAACGAAGGTTTTAGTAAGACAACCAAGAATATTAGAAAGAATAATATTTTTTTCATTTATTCGCCTTTTATAAAAACTATTCCTCCTGCACCTGCTGCTGCAAAATCATGCATCATCTTTGAAATTGAATTTAAGATTGACTGACCTTCTCCAATATCTAAACCAATTTTTGAAGGTTCTAACAATTCTATTGCTGAGGGTCCGTACTCAGTAACTATCTGAACTAAATTGTCAAACTTTTTAGATATTAATTCAACCTCACAAGTTAAGGAGTAACCTAGTTCTATGTTTGGCATGGGCCTTTCAACTCTTTTAATATCCCCAAAAGACTTATTATATATTTTAACTCTGACATCTTTATCCAACTTGTTTATTAAAGTTTCTAATGATCTCTTCGTTGTTTCTTCATTCACTGCTAAAACTTCAAACATCATCCAAGCCCTTATCCAACCTTCTCTTACTTTTTCGTCAGATTCTTCTTTTTGTATCATAAATATAACTCTCTCTATAAAAGGTATAAATCTTATTATTTTTATAATATAAGCATTAAATTATTCTTATTTAAATGATTATTATGACAACCCAGCATAGAAAAAAAGACCACATAAAAATCTGTGTAGAGGAATCTGTAGAGACAAATAAAACTGGATTTGAAGATGTTACTTTAGTTCATAGCTCTTTACCTGAACTAGACTTTATGGAAATTGATACAAAAACAAAATTCTTAGGTAAGAAACTTAACTTGCCTTTGATAATTGCTGCGTTGACTGGAGGTACAGATGAGGCAAAGCAAATAAACAAGGACTTGGCAGAGATAGCTGAGAAGAAAGAAATAGGTTTTTCGCTAGGTTCTCAAAGGGCAATGATAGAAGACTCAAAATTAAAACATACTTATTATGTAAGGGATGTTGCTCCGAATGTTTTGCTTTTTGGAAATATAGGAATATCTCAAGTCAAAAAAATTGAGATTGAAAAAATAAAGGATGCTCTAGACTCGATAGAAGCAAATGCCCTGTGCGTTCACATAAACCCTGCTCAAGAAGTCTTTCAAAAAGAGGGAGATTTTGATTTTAAAAATTTATTACCATCGTTAACAAAACTGTGTGAAGAGTTAAGCTATCCTGTTATTGGAAAGGAGGTTGGCTTTGGCATAAGTAGGGAAGTTGCATTGAAATTAAAAGGAACTGGTATAAAGGCAATAGACATCGGAGGTTTTGGTGGAACCAATTGGATTATAGTCGATGGATTAAGATCAGGAATGGATTATCTTAACTTTATAGATTGGGGAATACCTACCCCAGTTTCAATTCTGGAATCTAAAGTTGGATTGCCTCTAATAGCAACCGGTGGTATAAGAACAGGTTTTGATATCGCCAAATCAATTGCCTTAGGAGCAGACATATGCGGTATAGCCTTGCCGTTTCTAAAATTATTAAAACAGAAAGGAAAGGAAGGTGTAGAAAAGTATATTGATAATCTAGAAAGGGAATTAAAGTTTGCAATGTTTTTGACGGGTTCTAGAAATATAGAAGAATTGAAAAAAGCAAAATATGTTTTAACAGGAAAAATAAAGGATTGGGCTGAACAAAGAAAATTAATTTAATCGACAATTGCAATTTTATTCGTCTCTTGCTAATTCTTCTAAATTTGTCGTGGTTAAGTATATATCATAACTTTTATAACTTTTCTTTCTATGACAGCTGAAATTTTTGGAGAGAGAAGAGCTTATAAAATTAAAGATCCTGCAACAATTCTAGAAAATTTAGCAAAGAAAATAAGAGAGTCAGAAGATCCTCCAGAATACAACGTTGAACAAATGGAAAAAGTCTTTAAAGAGATTGCTGAAGCATTTGAAATTAGTAAGATGAATATTTATTTGAAAAATCAATTTACTAAAAGAAAATGACTTATATATTCTATATTATCTACAATAATATTATAATTTTATTGTAGATGGTTTAATGGGAAAAAATATAGTAATGTTTTCTCCTGAATATTGGTGCAAAAATAATGGGACAGTTCTAAACGGTTCTACCGACGACATAGAAGTGTGGGGAGGTATGGGACAAGTAGTATCTAATGCTAGTGAAGCGATAGCTAAACATGGATATGAGGTAACAGTTTTCGCTAGGAGAAAAGGAAAAAACAATTCTCCAGTTTTTCCAGAGTCTTTTTATAAAAAAGAAAACATTGTTCACTATCAACCTGTAAAAGGAGTAGATGTTTTCGGTATTCCGCCCTGCATTGGTTTAGGGGATAGGATTCAAAAAAGTTCTTGGAAACTGTATGAGGGTCAACCTCGCGATTGTGTGGTAAATTGGGATGGAATTTTTACAACAATGAATTACATAAATGACTTTAATGAAGATGTTAAAAGAAAACTTGAAGATCGAGAAACAGTTCTTCACGTGCACGATTTTTTCGGTTCTCAATTTCTTTATAATTTTAAAACATCTTGGAAATTACCAGACCTTAAATCCGTTTTATCCGTCCATATGAGCAATCCACGGGATAAGAATATGATAGAAGCTGACGAGAGACTACAGTGGGAGAATAAAGGATGTAAGTTGGCAGACAAAGTCCATGCTGTTTCAAATTATCAGAGAAACCTTGTAATAGATAAATATCAACTTAGACCCGAAAAGGTAATCGCTATACCAAATGGTGTTAACACCGAATTATTTAGACCTAAGACAGCACTAGACGAAGCATCTGATAGAGAAACAGTTGAAAGATATATGGGTAAGCAACCTTATGTAATCTTTTGGGGAAGAATGGAACCTGTCAAAGGAATTGGTGAATTGGTAAGAGGTTTTGGAGAATCCTCATTAACTTCTGATTATCAGCTTGGAATATTTGCTATGCCTTCTAATAATGATTACTATAGAACTGTCATGAAGGTTCGCGATGAACTGCCTTGCGATGTAAGAGAAAAGGTTAAAATACATATGGGGAAGATAGATGGAATGCCTGTACTTGCGAGAAATGCTGCTTTGTCAGTATTCCCTTCATGGGAAGAATCCTTTGGTCTTGTTGCAATTGAGTCTTTAGCTTCAGGAGTACCTACTGTTGTCACAGGTACAGGCGGTTTTAAAGAAACTGTGAATGAAAAAGTTGGTGTGCTTATAGACAGTCCAAATCCTAAATCGATTAAAGGAGGTCTAGAACAAGCCATAGCAATTAGAGAGAATTTAGCCCAGAATGCAAGACCTCATGCAGAAAAATATTCATGGGATTCGATAGCTGAAAGATATATAAGAGAACTTTACGAATAATGTTCCTTTTTAAATATTTCTAAAATTAACTATTCTTGATTAACATGATTAGACAACCCATTGTTGTAACAGTAGGTCATTCAGACCATGGAAAGACAACCTTGCTAGACAGAATTAGAGGTACTGCTGTAACTTCGATGGAGCCAGGCCTGTTGACGCAGCATGTCGGGGCTAGTTATATTCCTATAGAAACTATAAAAGAAACTTGCGGAAATTTGCTAGAAAGGTTTAAAATAGACATGAAAATTCCAGGATTATTATTCATAGACACACCTGGGCACGCTGCTTTTACTTCCATACGCAAACGCGGATCGTCTATAGCAGACTTGGCTATTCTAGTTATTGACATAACCGAGGGAATTCAGGAGCAAACAGACGAGTCTATAAAAATTCTAAAAGAATTTAAGACACCTTTCCTGGTTGCTGCCACGAAAATAGATAAAATAGAGGGTTGGATTCAGCATAAAAAATCTTGCTTTTTAGACAGCTTTAACGAACAGCCTGAATGGGTTAAGCAGAAACTGGATGAGAAGTTATATAGACTAGTTGGCCAATTGTCTGAAAGGGAATTTGATTCTGAAAGATTTGATAGAGTGACTGATTATAAGAAGACTGTCACTATAGTTCCATGCTCTGGAATAACAGGAGAAGGAATTCCTGAACTATTAGTTATGTTAGCTGGATTAGCACAATCATTTCTCAAAGAACAATTAGAAGTTTCTAAGGGAACTGGTAAAGGATCTGTGCTTGAGGTAAAGGAGCTAAGAGGATTAGGAACGACTATTGATGTTATTCTTTACGATGGAGAAATAAGAAGAGGAGATTGGATTATAGTAGGTGGTAAGGAACCGATTGTCACAAGAGTCAAGACTTTGTTAAAACCCCGTCCTTTAAAGGAAATAAGAGTTGAAAAGCAGTTTGACAATATAGACTATGTGTCTGCTGCCTCTGGAGTAAAGATATCAGCACCTGGTTTGGAAAAAGTAATTGCTGGAAGCCCGATAGTTTTTGTCTCAGACGAGGAAAAAGTAGAAGAGATTAAGAAAGAATTGCAAGCCATTACAGAGCAAATAGAATTTGAAAAAGAAGGAGAGGGTATAATTCTTAAAGCAGACAATCTTGGAAGTCTTGAAGCGTTAATTGGGATATTCAGAGATAAAGTTCCCATCAAGAAAGCCGAGATTGGAAAAGTCTTAAGGAAAGATGTTATCGAGATAGAAACTGTTAAAGACAGGTTAAAAAGGATAATAATTGCCTTTAATGTAGACATAGATAATATAGCAGCAAAAGAGTCAAGAGATAAATCATTAACGATTCTTCAAAATAAAGTAATTTACCAACTTGTAGAAGGTTATGATAAATTCATTGAAGAAGAGAAAGAAAGAATTAGACTAGAGAAATTAGAGACTATAACAATGCCTGCAAAAATCAGGATTCTCCTTGGACATACTTTCCATGCATCAAAACCAGCCGTAGTTGGAGTAGAAGTTTTGGCAGGTGAAATCAAAAGCGGTTATAAGTTAAAGAAGAATGGAACAGAGATTGGAGAGATAAAGGCAATACAGTCTGAAGGAGCAGCTGTTGCAAAAGCCTCTACCGGAGAAAAGGTTGCTATTTCTATTGAAGGTCCAACCGTTGGAAGACAGATAGAAGAGGGAGACGAGCTTACAACCATCATAACCCAGGATGATTTGAAAGTCTTGAAAGAATTGAATATGAAACAAGAGATAGAACTTGCAAAAGAAATCTTAAGCAATTAGAATAACTTGAAACCTAGAATTAGCAGCAAAAGTATTAGCAAAGGTTGGTGAAGCAAGTAAATCGTTAAAGAGTTTCTGCCCAAGAAAGATAAGAATTTCACAGCTACTGAGTTTGAAAAATCTCTAATCTTGAAATTTCTTTTTCCTTTATTGTAAAGAACATTTCCAAAAAATATTCCTAACAAGCTTACACCAAACCAAGGAAGGATTGGAAAGTAATCAAATGTAAAAAAGTCTTTTGGAATGAAACCTAACCATAAGAGCCAAGGAAAGTCAAACCTGAAATTCTGCAGATAGAACCCTAATAATATTATTATCAACCCCAACAGAAGATTCATTTTTTTAAACTTCAGGAAAAACTGACCAAAGATTATAGAAAATCCTATGAGATGGAGGATTCCAAAGATTATAAACGCTTCTGGAAACGTTAAAAAGGTAATGGAAGTTATCAAAACTCCAAAGCCGAATATTTTCAGTCCCCTCATAAAGATTTTTTTATGAGCCTCTGCTTTGTTTTTGGTTTGAGTATATGAAATAGTTAAGGACAGACCGGATATGGAAATAAACATTCCCGCGATTATCCTAGGGAAAACATACCAGTAAAAAGTTCCGCCGTTGACGGTGCAAATATTAAGATAACTAAGAGCAAAAGAATAGTTAAAAATTATCATTAGGATTATTGCAATACCTCGCAGAAGGTCTACTTCCCATAATCTCTTCATACAGAATATTAGACTTTTCTAATAAAATAAAGGTCTCCATAGAATTTCTGGTCATCTACCTTTACCAGTTTGAAATTATTCCTAGCCATGATTTTTTTAACTCCATTTATGGTCTTCTGTGCATTGTGATACTCGATGATAGCTTTTTTTACTCTGGGTAGAACTCCCTCGCTGCTTTTTAGTATATCTACCTCGCTTCCCTCAACATCTATTTTCAAAAAGTCTATTTTATCAATTTTGTATCTTCTACACAAATTTTCCAAAGTAATCGAATCTATTTTTATCTTCTTTAGGTTCTTTCTATATTTTTCATATACTTTCACTGAGCCCACCTCACTCCTACCTTTAACAATTTCAAATTTTATTTTTCCGTTCTTAGAAGTCACGGCTTTGTTTAGTGTTATGACATTCTTTAATCTGTTGATTTTAACATTCTTTTTTAAAATTCTGAAGGCAGTAGGATTAGGTTCTACGGCTATAATTTTAGAATTCGGTGCTATTTCTTTTGCCTTTAAAACATAAAATCCTTCGTTAGCTCCAAGGTCAACTATAACAGAATCTTTTTTCGATGGGAAGCCATTCATCTTGCCGTGATGCTTCTCTCTAAAGATCTCTGAATATATACCTAAAGAATAAATAATATTCTCTTTATTCAACCACAACTTCCATCTTCCAAGCTTTATAGGGAATTTCTGTCTAATATTGATGAGTTTATTTTCATACTTAACGGAGTTTGCTTGTAACTTTTTAAGAAAGTTTTTGGTTTTATTGTCGTCTGTTTGACTGCAGAGCCATTTGAAAAATATTTTCATATTATCTCATTTGTTTTAATATTAAGTCTTCTCTTTTAACGCGACTGGGCTTCCTCCTGCGTGCCAACTCATTCTAGGTCTAACTTGAATGTTAAAGAGCCTCTCAGAGTTATCATCTAAAACTAATGCTGAACCCTTGGTCTTTGGCAGCTCTGTAATCGATTTTTTTATATCAAATAGAAGATAGGTTTGCATTATAGCGGATAAAGCTTCCAAGTCTAGCTTGGCTGTCAATCTGTGAGAAATGACCAAGTCTGCTTGTGCGATTGAGTCTTCGTGAATTCTATTAGGCCTTTGTGTGATTAGGACTAGACTTATTCCTGGCTGTCTTCCCTGCCTTAGCAAAGTTAATATATCACGAGTGGATGCTGTTTCTTTTCTTGCAGGGATAAAGTTCTCTGCCTCGTCTATAATTATCCATGTCATTGGTATCTTTTTAACAAACTCACCTTCCATTATGGCAAGTTCCTCCTCCCTTCTTGCGGACATTCTTGCTTGGTAAATTTCTCTAACCAATATTCCTAGCATTAAATTCCTGATGCTCCACTCCTGCAAGGAAACATCTAAGACGGTTGCTGCACCAGGTTTTAGAAATTCCTCTATAGGCGTTGCTTCAGTAGAAAATATTCCCCAACCCTCTGCTGCAATAAATCTGTTTTCTAGAGCTAGTTTCTCTTTATCTTCTGATCTTTTGTCTGCTTCTATTTCATTTATTATATCTCTTATGGAATATTCTCTTCCAACTAATTTCCTTAGCACCCTTTCAAGCAAAATTCCCAAAGGTTCGAGTATATCTATGTCAAAAGTCAATGCCCAATCACCAACTGAAAGCTCTGATGGTTTCACTGAGAAGGTTCCATCATAACCTATTCCAGCCTTATCATAAAAATCCGTTAATCCAACCGGAACAATATTCCTTACGGGGAATGATTTTGGCTTTAATCCCCACTCATTCAAGAGAAGAACGTCTTGATCGTTCGGATTTTTCATTGACCAGAATATGCCCATGGTGTCTATCATAAGGCATGCCAAGTTTTGCTTGATTTCTTCAGGGAGTGAAGTTATCTCCTCTGCAATCACACCACCAGTATAACTTTTACCCGAACCGCGTTTTCCCAAAATTAAAACAACGTGTGGCCTTATGACGTCCATTAGAACAGGATTGGTTAAATGAAAATCATAACCCTTCCCAACAATATGCCTCCCAAGATTAATACAACCCCTTTTTCCATACTTTTCCAAGTCTTCTGGATCTCTTCCTATGATTATATCCTCAACAGCCATAAAAAGAATTTGTTGAAAGTTATTTATATAAATCCTTTTTAAAATACAAGTATGAGAAACAAGGAGTTTTTGATGTTTTTATTGACTTTGTTCATGGGATTTTTATTAGGGTTTTTTATCTGGTACCTGGTTTATATTCAATTCTTTAAATAAACGATTACAGTATTTATTCTTATGGCAAAATCTAAGTACGATTTGGCAACTATTTTCTTCATAGGTATAATAATATTTTCTGCACTTGGTGCCATTGTGCCAATAACAACAGGCATAGTTTGGTTGATACTTGCGATTTGTGGTGCGATGGTTGCAATCCAGAACATTAGAATCAGTGAAGAGAATCCATTCTTAATAGGAGTCATAGCCCTAGTCACAATACTAACAGCTTTCCTCATAATTCCTGAATTCAGATTTGCATTAAGCTCTCAGTTAGGAGTGTTTTTCTTTAACTTGCTTGTTGGTTTCGGAGTAGCAGGGTTCATAGTTGCCGTAGGCGTAGTGTCTAGACTAAGTTTAAAGAAATAAGACCTATTAGAGCGACAACAAATACTGATAGCCATATTTTTCTATCCCAAGCTAAAACCTTTGATCCGTCTAAGGGAAAGAAGGGTAAGAGGTTGAAGAAAGCTAGGAAGAATGTTATGTTAGAGATAATCGAGAAAATCTCTAATCTATAGAAAATTGATAAGAATATAGAAGCAAAGCCTATGACGATGTTCGTAAAGGGGCCTGCTAGACTTATTTTACCATACTCCTTTTTTGTTAGGTGAGCAACTCTAAATGCAAAGTTCTTTTCTCTGCAGTAAGGAGAGATATAGACAGCCCCAGGAGCTGCGAATATTATTCCTGTGAACGAGGACAGTAGTGCTAGTAGAATACCCAGAGGCCACATTCTGTACTCAGCAAAGCAGCCGTATCTTCTAGCAAGATAGCGATGACTAAGCTCATGCAAGACAAATGCAAGGGTTATTATAATCGTGGCAGTGAGAAAGTCCATATTAAAAGCTTGGTAAAAGGCAAAGGATAAGACTAGGACCGAAATTAAAAGGTCCCTGAACTCTATTTTTGAGAGCATAGACAAAAATTGAGGTTAATCCTTTAAAAACCTTTTGTATTTTTCTCTATCAAAATCTTTATAAGTCAAGGTTTTCCTATGGTTATTAATAGTGTTAATCATAGGTGTACACCATCTTGGTCCAGAATAATACTAAAAATAGGGTTATAGAAGTTTTGAAAATGCACCCTGAAGGCTTAATCGCTATTGAATTATCTAAAATCCTTGGTTCTCACAGGCACACTGTCTCTAAATATATCTACCAGTTGGTTGGCGAGGGTTTAATCAACCAGAGAGATGTGGGAACCGCTAAGTTATGCTATTTGAGGAACGATAATGTCAGAAAATAATATTAGAGAAAAAATTATAGATATTTTGAAAGTGAGTCCTCAAGGACTTACTATTCTAGAGATATCCAAGCTCGTTGGAATGAGCAGGGTTACAATTTCAAAATATGTCTACGGTCTTATCTCGGAAGATGTGGTCTATCAAAGAAAGATCGGTCCAGCAAAACTATGTTGTCTTGTGATTAGATGAAAAATATGAAAGTAACAAGTGGAGCAATCTCCTCAGTCGTTGTCACTAGTCGCGTCTACCGTCTTATGTTGGAAGATGTGGATTTGGAAGATGTGGAATTAGATTATGTAGATTTAGAAGATGTAGAACGTCAAAGATTAGACTTGACTAGAATTAAGGTGAACAAATGAGGTCGACGTTGGGGAAGATATCAAGCATAATGATTTGTCTAGTGATTATCATATCTTTGTTAGTAGTTCTCAAGCAAATAGGTATAGTCAATGCAGAAGATGTGACAGTTTCAGAACAGATATCGATATCAAGAGGCGGCCTAGCTTCACAGATAGTCCAAGGTATATCAAAAATATTTAACGTGTTTGTCTATGAAACAATTTCTATTTCTGAAAATCGCGGTCAGATGAATCCAGAAGCGAATAATTCTGAAAAATTGAAAGTAGGATGGAATGAATTCTATCTTACAGAGAATAAATTGGATGAAATATGCAATAAAGGTCCTTATCCGATTAGAAATATTCTAAATTCATTATATGATGAAACTAAAACTAACTTTGATGTTGTCTGGTATTTTGATGGTGAGAAATGGTTATACTATGATCCGCTATATCCAGATTATTCGACCTTGAAGTTTTTTAACGACAATATTGGTATGCCTTATCACATCTACATGAATAATGAGGATGAGCTTAACATAACTCTAGAAAACTGTCCAAAGAAGTCGAGTGAGACAACAATCTCAGCAGATTCCAATCCTAATCCAGTAGGTTTAAATCAATTAACAACTCTCTGGTGCGATTATAGAAACCAAGGCTCTCCAATCTTAAATGCAAGCGTGGAGTTTAATAATGAAACAGACAGATTGTTAGCCAATTACAATGAAACATCGAAAAGATACGAGTTTGTATACAACTCCACAGAATCAGGAAAACAGACAATCCGTTGTGATGCTTATGCTTATAGCTTTGACAGCAACTCTTCAAGGTTTGACCTGATTACTCTTAGCAAGTTGAAGCATAAGCTTATGGGAGAGATAAGAGACAGTAAAGGGAATTCTTTAGAGAAGATTAAGCTTTTGAAAGGAGGGAAAGAGACTCCTCTCACTAGTCTTGAAGAAGGAAGTTATGATCTGAAGATAGAAACAGGCAAGGCAAATGTTTATTTCGAGGGAATAGACATCTACAATGACTTGACCTTTAACGCTTGGGTAGACTATACTAGAGTCAAGCCGAAGCAAGGCGACATAAGAACACCTGTCTTTGCTTTCAATGATTCTGGAATAGCTTTCGACTCCGTTAACATAACACTTAAAAAGGCTGGAGAAGTGAACAAGATACTGAAGTGTGAAAACTGGAACTTTGATTCGTTCTCCTGTGACAACTGGATTGTTACCAATATACCATTCGAGCAGAATTCTACTCATATATGGTTCACTGTGAAATCTTTCTCAGCTTACGCAGGAGCAAGCATTGTGATTCTGAACCCATATACTTATCTTAGAGACAATGAAATATGGAACGTTGCGTTCAACACGACTGGTATAGCTGATTTAACCATAAACTCCACAAATGCTAACTGGACTGAGTTCCTTATCGATAATGCTAGCACTTTTGATGAGATGAGATTCTTGGATATAAAATGCGGTGAAAACTCTCTAAAGAATTCTCTGCAGTTGGTCGACGAGTCTAACAACGTTTACAATTATTCGCAGCTAACAGAAGAAGATTCATTAAGAATCAAAAAACTATTTGTTAAGGATTACAGTTGCGATGAGACCGGTCACTTTATTAACAACATGCTCAAGGCTGGCTATGCAACTTTACAGTTTACGTACGGAGACCAAGTTGCCTACGCCCACGACCCTATTTGCGACGTAAACATAACATGGACTAGCAACTACACCTACAACATGACCCAGAACAACACTTACTACTGCCTAAACCAAAGCTGGTATATAGCAGGGAAAAATGCGACACAGTTTGGTAATTCTTCTAACTGGGCTATACAGAATTCTACTCTCGATTGTTTAGGATATAACATTGATAGCAACGACACGACGAACACGTATGGAGTTTACCTTACAGGAAGCTATACTAAGAATAACACAATAAGAAACTGTAATATAAGTAATTTTTACTATGGTATTTATGTTAACAATGGACCGAACAACAACACTTTGACAAACAACACATTAAATTCTAGCTATTATATAGGAATATACTTTGTAAATTCATCGAATAACACCATCTCAAACAACACAGTCTCATATACAGATGTTGACGATTTTATTATGTTGAACTCATCTTCTTACAATAGAATTATAAATAACAGCGTCTATTCCAATTATGTTTCTGCGGCGGAAGGTCTGGGAGACGATGGTATAACCCTATTTAATTCTTCTAACTTTAATACAATAGAAAACAATACTGTGAGAAATGTTTTCGGTTCCTATGACATTGCCTCTGCTTCTAGCAACAATACGTTTATAAATAATACTGGTAAAGATAGTTGGGCTATATTTGCACTATTTGATGTTACTTCAGAAAATAACAGCATTATAGGAGGTTCTTTAGGGCCTTTCTTGCCTGCATCACCATACCCTGAAGATTACTTCACTGAATCAGGACCTACAAATTACTTTAGAAATACAAACTTCACAGTATCTAGAGCAATACGCATAAGGACTGGAGCTACTTTTGTTTACAACAACGAAACTAATGGTAATATCTGGCTTAAAACACAACAAACAGGAGTTTCCTCCCCGATATTAACAAGAATTTTGAACAAGTGGTCACAGACTAATATGAGTTGGAACGAATCTGCCGACAATGCTATCACGGCAACATATAATCTAACAGGCCTATTAGCAAATACACAGTATAAAGTCTACAACTTCTCTACGTTAGCTTACCAGCTAACAACTGATTCGAACGGTGCTATTAACTTCACAATCGGTTTGAACACTACATCAAGAGAAATTAAAGTTCAAGAGGGTGAACCTCCAAAGTATTATAACAATTCAACGAACAACACGCTCACCGGACAGCCGACGCTATTCAGTCTTAACTGGACCGATAACGTCGGTCTAAGCGGCTACATCTTCAGCACGAACAACACTGGCACTTGGACGAACGAGAGTTTTGCTATTTTTGCAAATCCAATAACTCGCGTTCAAGGCACAACGAGGGCAGCATCTTACGGCGACTATGTTTCTGTTATTATGGGCTCAACGCCGACAAACGGTAATGTTCTCATCCTCACATTTGGCAGCTATGGTTCACCCTCCCATATAATCTCTGTCTCCCAGACTGGTGCAACATGGACAAAACAAGCTAGTAGTTTTAACTCGAGCGGTTCAGTAGACTCTGAGATATGGCTTGGAGTAGTTGGCTCAGATGCTTCAACAAGCATAACAGTCAATACCAATACGAGCGTCGTAAAAGTTGCAAACATTGTCGAGTACTCGGGTGTGACCACGACAGGCTTCTTGGATCAGACTGCCAATGCTACAGACGGCAGCACAGGAACAACATCTACGACAACTCAGGCAAACGAACTCTGGGTAGGGTCAATTGCTTCTGCCCAGAACTGCCAACTGGATTCTCCGGCCGGCAACGGATTCACACTGTTTGATGGCGTAGTGTTTGATGGCAACGTAGCTAATGCCTATTTGGAGAAAATAGTGTCAACTAATGGAACTGCAAACTCCAACACGAGCAGTGGCTACTGTGCCTGGTACGCTGGTTCCATAGCCACTTTCAAGGCGGTGACACCAACATGGTCCAACGTAACAAAGACCTTGAACACAACGGTTGGTATCAACGTCCAGTGGAAAGTCTATGCGAACGATACAGCAAACAACTGGAACGCTTCACAGATATACAATCTAACAATAACAATGATTCCGCAAATTCAGTTTGTCAGTCCTACCAACTCGACGGGGGCGCACCTTAAAGTCAATCAGACATATGTCAACGTCTCGATTAATGATACTTCCAACACATCATCGTTCATTGACTGGAATCGTTCGTTAGTTGGATACTGGGCAATGAATTGGTATAACACGACTGGAATATATGATAACTCAAGTTATAATAACTTTGGAAACTTTACAGGAGGATTGAATACAAATAATATAACTGATGGTCAACGTGGATACGGATTGAACTTTGATGGAAGTAATGATTACTTAGACTGTGGTAACAATCAAAGTTTAAACGGAATGAAGGATTTAACAATAGAAGCTTGGGTAAAGGTTAATAGCTATCCAGCAAATTGGGCTGCGATAGTATCAAAATGGCATCAGGATGCTGATGACACATATGCGTTGCAACTAAACAGCAGCGGTTATTTATTCGCTTCATGGCATCAAGTAGGTTACGACACTTGGGGTACTCTTGGATGGAACGATATTAATTCGACAACTTTGATTGAAACAGGTGTGTGGAAGCATTTGGTTTATTTGAAGAGCGGAACGAGTGTAAAATTGTATGTTAACGGAAATCTTACCGATTCAACAACTGTGGCTGACGCTAATTTCGTAACCTCAAATTATAATCTTAGAATAGGAGCAGAACATTATAACGGATTCGAACGATATCTTAATGGTACCATCGATGAAGTTAAAATCTGGAACCGTGCGTTGTCACCAGAAGAAATCAACGCTTCTTACAACTCTGGTCTGAACAAGTTATATAGAAACTTCACGAACTTGAGCGAAGGTGCCTATCAATATTACGCATATGCGATTGACACTAATGGCAACTTCAACAAAACCGAGACACGAACGCTCGTTGTAGATATGCATGCACTCACGTACTCGAACAACTCGACGAACAACACGCTCACCGGACAGCCGACGCTATTCAGTCTTAACTGGACCGATAACGTCGGTCTAAGCGGTTACATCTTTAGTACGAACAATACTGGAACATGGCAGAATGAAACATGGAATTCTTCTTTTGAAGCACCTGCTGGTTCTATCACCCATGTCTCTGGTCAATCTGGAAGAGCAACAACCTCAAGTGATACCATTGATGTGACTATGACCAATACTCCCACAACAGGAAATGTTTTAATCGCCGCAATAGCAACAGAATCAGACGATTACTCTAATGTAACTTCTATCTCACAGATTGGCGTAACGTGGTATAGAGCTGTAATTCAGGAACAGCCGTCTCCATACCACTTCACCGTTGAAATATGGTATGGTATAGTTGGGGGCAATCCATCTAAAGACGTAACAGTGAACTTGAGATCAGCCCCAGTGTGGGGCGGAGTATGTGATATTTACGAATATTCAGGATTGGATACATCGAATCTTCTTGACCAGACAGAGACAAACTATAGCAGTGATGGCACAGCACAGGCAGATACTGGAACAACAGCAACAACCGCGCAAGCTGATGAGCTATGGATAGGCGGTATTAATGCACACCTGCAGAACTCTGGTGGGCAACCGCTGACAAATCCAACAAACGGGTTTACGCTATACGATGGTGAATGCATAAACGGTTTGATGGGACTGGGATTCCTTGAAAAAATAGTTAGCAACAAAAGCAGCGCCAACTCCGGAGCCACTATGGGAGGATCTGTTTCCGATGCATGGTTTGGTGCCATAGCCACTTTCAGGGGGTTAACATCTTTGTCCAAGGTGACAAAAACCCTTAACTCGACTGTAGGAATACCAATTGGTTGGAGATTTTATGCCAACGACACGTCGGACAATTGGAATGCAAGCGAAATATTCACTATTATGACGGATGAGACACCAAAATGGTACAACAACACTACCAATAACACTATCGCAGGTCAGCCCACACTCTTTTCGTTGAACTGGACCGATAACTCCGGTCTCAGTGGATACGTATTCCAGTTCTGCAATGGAACTTGGAATGGAACCTATTGCTTGGGAATGCCTGCAAACTGGCTTAGCGGTTGGAGCTACCGCAAGAGTCACATCATCACCAATTCCACAGGCGCTGACGTCAACTACACGATTGGTATTACTATCATCAACGGAACTGGAACTGATAGCAGTAGCACGGTCTACATAAACAACAAGACACGCTCTGACTTTGGAGACATAAGATTCACAAACTCTACTGGCAGCCTTTTGAGCTATTGGATTGAAAATTACACTTCAGGAGTAAGCGCAACATTCTGGGTCAAAATTACCAACAATTTAACAAGCACGAATCAGACTATTTACATTTACTATGGGAACAGCACTGTCACCACGACAAGCAACGGCACAAATACCTTCTCTATCTGGTTCGATGATTTCTCCACGAACACTTTAAGCAACTACACTGTTGACGGGGGAAATTGGGCTGTAGACACGACGCATGGCTGGTTGAACCAGTCAAACACGAACCCTGGATACTTTCAGATATTTCCAACCAGCGTAAACGTAGCCAACAGTTCACTCCTGACCAGAATCCTTACGCCATCCGACTCAACCTATGATTGCGGAACTGCACTGCGTGCAGCAAGTGGCGGTATTGCTGAATTCTTCCAAGATGCTGGCGGGGCAAGTGTCTGGGACATCTATGAAAGAACACCCACCGAAACCCAATTGAATTATACCACTTATTCGGGCAGTCATGCCTCGCAGTGGCACAGGTTCAGGACAGAGATGAACAACAACAGCATGTTCTATTATTGGGATGACAACTTAAAAGTCACTTACGCTGGGACGTTTAGCTTGACCTCTGGTTCTTCTGGTTTAATGACTTACGGTGGCACATCAGGCGAGCAATGGGTTTTCGATTATTTAGCCGTTAGAAAATTTGTATATCCTGAGCCTTCTCATGGAGCGTGGGGAAGTGAAGAAACGGTCAATGGTTGGGTAAACGACACATGGACGTCCTTTGCAAGCTCAACTCCGCCTCAATGGTCCAACATCACTAAGATTGTAAACGGCACTATAGGCGTGAACATATCATGGCACGTTTATGCGAACGACACAGCAAACAACTGGAACGCAAGCGAGGTATTCGGATTTACAACGACATCTTCAGATTCAACGCCCCCGCAAATTGACTTTGTCAATCCTACAGATAACTCCGGCTCGGTCAACAGGAACTACTCCTACGTCAACGTCTCAGTCAACGATTCTAGCAACACTTCATCGTTCATTGATTGGAATCAGTCGCTGGTCGGTTACTGGGCGATGGACTGGTACAACTCGACTGGTGTGTTTGACAACTCAACGCGGAACAACTTCGGTACGTTCAATGGAGGATTAGGAACGAGCAATGTTACTGCCGGCAAGTATGGATATGGATTGAAGTTTGACGGAGTGAATGATTACGTAGAATCTGTAAGCAATGTTGGTATAGATGGGACATCACCACGAACATTAATGTTTTGGGCTAAGGCAGATATAACTAGTGCAAACATGCACCCAGTAAATTATGGGGATCTTCAAACCAATGAATCATTTGGTTGGTATACATGGAGTGGCAATATGTACTTCTTCTGTTATGATAACGACTATAATACAGGCGAGAGTCTCGACCTCAATTGGCATCAATGGACTGTCACATATAATGGCTCAACTGTAAAAACTTACATTGATGATAGACCAACATCTACACCGTCAAGTTCCATAAACCTAAATACAAACGGTTCAACTCATCTTTTCATTGGAGCAAGACAAGATAATACGCGCCGCTGGAATGGCACCATCGATGAAGTAAAAGTCTGGAACCGCGTTTTATCGCCAGAGGAAATCAATGCTTCCTACAACTCTGGTTTTTACAAACTTTATCGCAACTTTACTAACTTGTCAGAAGGTGTTTACAATTATTATGCTTATGCAATTGATAGCAACGGCAATGCTAACAAAACTGAGACTCGCACGCTGACAGTTGATACGACGGCTCCAAAGTATTATAACAATTCTACGAACAACACTGTCGCCAGTCTGCCAACTTTATTCAGTTTAAACTGGACTGATAATTTTGTTCTGTCGAGTTTTATATTCTCTACCAACAATACTGGAACTTGGGTTAATGACACGCTTAATTTTAACTTTACTCCTACAAACTCAATATTCGCAGATGGTTTTGAGAGTGGAGACTTGAGTAAATGGACAGATAGTTCTGGAGCCGGTGGAACCATAGCAGCATCCACTCAAGACAAACATCATGGAAATTATAGCGCCAAAGCTACAACTACTAACACTGCTGGTTCGTGGGGAGTAGTGTGGAAGGTGTTTAACAATCAAAATCCAGGTGTTTACTTCAGAAGTTATCTAAAATTCGCAAACGTAACTAAAAATCCAACAACATTAATGGCACTAATGAATGAGACTCAAGGTTGGACGCATTATCTAGCAAGAATTGATGTACAAAACATTAACGGAATAGATAAATGGGCGGTCCAATATCTCAAGAATGGTATTTATTATAATTTAACAAGTGGGTCTCCTGTAACAAACACTTGGTATTCTGTAGAACTTTATGTGAATGTTAGTTCTACAAATGGTCAAGTAAAAACTTATATCGATGGAATTTACTATCCAAATTTATCAGACATAGCAGGATTCGATAATGATGATTATGGGAATATTACTTATGTAGATGTTGGATCAGATGATTGGATTGGACTTACAGGATGTGCGAATACAGTTTATGTTGATGATGGCGTTATTTCTAATAATTATATTGGAACAGAAAATCAGTCATGGTCCAACGCCACCAAGACGTTGAACACAACAGTTGGTATCAACGTCCAGTGGAAAGTCTATGCTAACGACACAACAAACAATTGGAACACCTCACAGACATACAATCTAACAACCACAGATTCTGGTCAATGCCAAATAATGATCAACAATGAGACTATACCTTACACAATCAGTCAGAGCAATAAAGTCTATTGCTTGTCTCAGAACATAGGTAAAAACGGTGTAGATGGAATTAATTTTGCTTCAGGCGTTCAGAATTCTACTCTCGATTGTTTGAATTATAATATAGATAGTAATGACGTTGCTAACAATTATGGAGTTTACCTAACAGGAAGCAGTACGAAGAACGACACTGTAAAGAACTGCAATATAACTGATTTCTATAATGGAATTTATTTTAACACCGGACCTAACAACAACACTCTAACCAACAACACAGTCTACAGCAACACCAACTATGGCATCTTCTTCGCCATAAGCTCAAACAATACTCTGTCAAACAACACAGTCTACAGCAACAGCTGGTATGGTATCGTCCTCTTCACCAGCTCAAACAACACTCTAACCAACAACACAGTCTACAGCAACAGTGTATATGGCATCCGCCTCGACACAGACTCCAACTACAACACTCTGTCAAACAACATAGCCTACAGCAACAGTTGGGGTTTCTCCCTCTTCACCAGCTCAAACAATACACTCACAAACAACACGGCCTACAACAACGGTAGGGGCATCATCCTCTCCTCCAGCTCAAACAACAACACTCTAACTGACAACGCCGCTAACAACAACAGCTATGGCATCTTCCTCGACACAAGCTCAAACAACACTATAAAAGGAGGCTCGGCACACAATAACACTGCGTCCGATTATTATTTACAAAGTGTTGGAACAACAAACAACTTCACCAACACCAACTTCACCGCTGCAAGGAAAATAAACTTTGGTGATTCAACTTCTTGGTTCAACTACCGTAACGATACTAGCAACTTGTGGCTCAAAACAAATGTTTCTGCAGCAGCAAACGTAACAAGAACATTAACAAAATGGTTGCAAACTGATGTGAGCTGGAGTGAGAACGTTTCTACTTCAGCAACAGCCAGATACAATCTCACAGGTTTGTTAGCAAACACTCAATACAACGTCTACAATTTCTCATCGTTAGCTTACACTATAACTACTGATGCTTCAGGTGCACTAAACTTTACTATAGCATTAAACACTACATCAAGAGAGATAAGAGTCCAGGAAGGTGAAGCTCCAAAATATTATAACAATTCTACGAACAACACTGTTGCAGGTCTACCGACGAAGTTCAGTCTCAATTGGACTGATAACGTTGGATTGAACGGATACATATTCTCTACGAATAATAGTGGAACGTGGCAGAATGAAAGTTGGACTCCGTTTTATGAAGATTTCACCACTTATACAGAAGTTGACCCAAGCAATCATCTTAATGAAACATCTAATCAAACTAACTTTACTGGTTCTCATAATGAAGATTGTTATCTTTATGCCGATAAAGGAGTTGACCATTTTACAAACTGGACTCACTTAATTGATGCTAAACTTATATCACAGTCTGGCGACGCTTTTGCTGGTTTTTATGTTTTAGCTAATGATATTGATGATTTAGGTGATTTTAGAAAGAATGGTAATACATCTATTTCCTTACTATTCTATAATTCAAATGTTTACCTACATGAAGATTATAGCGGTTCTTACTATGAAGCTAGTAATTCAGTCAGTATTGGAACTCAATATTATGTTAAAATAATTAAAAGTGGAACTTCAATTTCAGCTGAATTTTATAGTGATGCAGCAAGAACAAATCTTCTTTTTAATTTGTCTTTAACTCTTCACGCAAATCATAAATTTAGGTATATTTATGCTGCAAATAATTATAATAATTATTTAGGTCCACCAGCAGGTCAGAGTAATGTTTATATTAATAACCTTAATTTAGAAGAACTTGGAGCTTGGTCCAACGTCACCAAGACCTTGAATACAACAGTCGGTCTTCCAATAGGTTGGCGTGTATTCGTAAATGACACAACTAATAACTGGAACACGTCGCAAATATTTAGTTTAACAACAACAGACTCTGGTCAATGCCAAGTCATGATTAACAACGAGACTATTCCTTACACCATAACACAGAACAACACTGTTTATTGTCTATCTCAGAACATTGGAAAGAACGGTGTAAACGGAATCAACTTTGCTAATCCAACTCAGAATTCTACTTTAGATTGTAGAGGATATAACATAGATAGTAATGACGTTGCTAGCACTTATGGAGTTTATTTGACAGGAAGCAGTACGAAGAACAACACTGTGAAGAACTGCAATATAACTGATTTTGATACTGGAATTTACTTGAATAACGGGCCGAACAATAACAACATAACAAACAACACGCTAAGAGACAACGATTGGTTTGGAATCTATCTCGTCTCAAGCTCTAACAACACTTTTATAAACAACACAATTAATTCAAACACAAGATATGGAATTCGTCTAGATTTTACTACTGACTTTAACAACATAACGGGTGGCTCAATAGCTAATAATGACTATGATTATAGTTTTTCTTCTATTAGTTCTAGCAACATTTCTAACTATTTCAGGAACACTAATTTCACAGATGCAAGGAAAATATGGTTTTATTCAGGAAGTTGGTTTAATTATAACAATGATACTTTTGGTGAATTGTGGTTGAAATCAAAGTTTTATCCTGTCTCAACGTTTAATACACTAACTCTAACAAGAAAATTGATTAATTGGAATCAAAGCTCAATTAAATGGAATGAAACTGTCAGTTCGGCTAGAAACGCGACTTATAACATAACAGGATTGAAAGAAAACATTTATTATAATATTTACAACAACTCTGTTCTAACTTATACTCTACAAACTGACCCATCCGGAAATCTGCCAAGCTTCGACATCTATCTTGATTCTCAACGTGAGATAAAAGTAGAAGCTTCTTGTAATTATCCTGACGTTGGCGATTGGATTATAAATGATAATCGAATCTGTGAAAATGTAAGCATTACAATGAATGGTAACATCACTATTCAAAACGGAGGGAATCTTACCTTCAGAAACATTACTTTGAAGATGAACAATACTCAAGATGCGATAAGCAACATTGAAGTTCAAAGCGGGGGAAAGATGTTCATCTATGATTTGGATAGCAACAAGGACACGACTAATGATGCATCAAATATAACATCTACTAATTCTAACTATGAATTCAAATTCGTGGTTAACTCTGGCGCCCAATTTGAAATGAAGAATTCATACCTAAGTGAATGTGGATGGGATTGGTCTCCCAGTAATTGGGGTTTGACGATAAATAACAATAATGCAATAATTTTGAACAATACATTTGAAAACAACTATGCTGGCGTTATTTGGTGGCCAAGTGGTTCTAATCACATAGTGGCTAACAATACATTTAAGAATAATCAACTTGGAGTCGCAGCATCAACAGGTTCTAACAACACGATCGCAGATAATATTCTAATAAACAATGTTGAAGGTTTACATGTCTGTCGTGATTCTGTAAACAATACAATAACCAGAAATAATGTGACTGGTGGAACTTATGGAATTTATATTCATCAGGGGTTAACAAACAACAACTTCACCTACAACAACATAAGCTCTGCTACTTACGGTATCTACATTATAGAGGATTCGAACAATAACTTATTTGCAAACTCATCTGTTAAAAATTCTACCATTGCTGATTATTATTTAAGTGGTATAACTGAAGACAATAAATTCATAAATATGAACTGGACAGAACCAAGGAAAATTTACTTTAATAATGTTAGTTCTGGTTTCAAATACAATAATGAATCAACAGGAAATATATGGTTGACAACCAATGTTTCTGCAGTAGCAAATATAACTAGAAAATTAATTAATTGGAATCAATCGTTGATGAAGTGGAATGACACGAATACAACTGGTTCAAGCATAACAGCAAGATATAACATCACTGGTTTGGTTGCTAACAGATATTACAACGTCTACAACAATTCTGTGTTAGCATATACCTTACAAACTGATTCATCAGGCAATTTACCATCTTTCACTATTTATCTAGGAAGTGAACATGAAATAAAAGTCGGTGAGAAGTATCTTCCTATTCTGTCTATGAGTAATGCTACATCTTCTGTCAACAACTCTTGGCTGGTTGGTTACTGGAAGTTTGATGAAGGATTGGGAAACACTACTTACGATAGCAGTGGGTGGAATAATACTGGAATTATTACAAATGGAGATAATGACGAGTGGGTTTCAGGGATGTTTGGACAGGCAATAGATTCTGATGAATATAATGAGTATATAAATGTTACCAGCAGCGTTAACAGTTTGGATGTAGTAAACTTTACTATTGATGTATGGTTTAACACACCAGATGTGTCAGGAGATAAAATAATTATAGACAAAGGTATATGTAGCGATCAGCAAACAAACCATTCTTATGGACTTAGAATTTATGATAACAAATTAGCCGTCTATTTAGGTAATTATTCTAACGCTGATGATTATCAAGAAGTGAATAGCACGCTTACAATATCTGCAAATATATGGCAACACGCAGCTGTCACAGTGAACTCAACTTATATAGTGTTTTACATTAATGGTGTAAGAGACACACCAATAGCTCAAACAATAATACCAACCAATCTTGCATCATCAAATTTGAAGATAGGATTGTCTTTGATAGATAATTGCGATCCATACTCATATTTCTATGGTGCATTAGATGAGGTCCGCATATGGAACCGATCATTGACAGCAAGCGAGATAAAAGAATTGTATGAATCAAAAGTAAACTCTGGAACACAGACTAACTTTTCGTTTAGCGAGTCGAACGTCAACGACTCGGATGTTTACTATGATTTCTATCGCAATGGAACTGTATCAGCGATATGGCACTTTGATGAAGGCTCTGACAACTATACATTCGATGAGACTGGGAATAATAACACAGGAGCGTTGCAGAACTCTACGCATGGCGTTCCTAAATGGACGACTATTTGTAAATTTGGAAGTTGTTTAGAGTTTGATGGTAATAGTGATTATGTTAAAACTGATAACAGTTCCTCGTTGAATATTTCTGGAGAAATAACAATTGAAGTTTGGATATATCCCAAGAAATTAGAGAACAAATGGCAAGGAATATTATTTAAAAGAGCTAATGCTAGTCAAATTGATTATGGATTGGTGATAGAAAGTAGTGGTGATGATGTCTGCCTAAATATAGGTGGGGGAGACATAAATCACTGTGCTTCTGGTAAGGACGTAGTTGAAAATCAATGGCAATATGTAGCGGCTACTTTTAACCAAGTAACTGATGAATTAAAAATTTATAAGAACGGAGAAAACATACTTTCGACAACTGAAGCAAATAATATTGCAACAAGTAATGCACCGGTCTATATTGGGTACACAGGAGACATTCCTGATGATGAATTCTTCAACGGAACAATCGATGAAGTTAAAATATATCCACGCGCCCTATCCGCAACCGAAGTTCTCTGTCATTATGGAAACAACTGTTCGATATGTGGAATGTGGAATGATACTGCTACGCTTTCGCCTGGTTATTATTATTATACTGCTAGAGCATCAGGCGGAGAGAACTATACAACATCAAGCTTAGTGATTCCTTTGAATGTGACATCTGGAGATACCGAGCCTCCAAAATATTATAACAACTCGACGAACAACACTGTTGCAGGTCTACCGACGAAGTTCAGTCTCAACTGGACTGATAACTACGGCCTCGCTGGATATATATTTTCTACGAACAACACTGGAACTTGGGTGAATGATACTTGGACTTCTTATACTGGAATCGTCTTCGATAGTCTTGGTTCATCAAATGCCACAGGTTCCGGAAATTCATACTTATCTTGGAATCATCAAATAGGTTCCGGAAGCAACAGAATGTTAGTTGTTATCACAGGCATTGAGGATGGTTCAAATGTAAGTGTTTCGTCCGTGACGTATAATAAAGTGAATTTAACTTTCCTAGGGCAATCGAGCAAATGGACTCCATCTAATTGGGCAAGAAGCGAGATGTGGTATTTGAACGATTCTGGTCTTCCGTCTGCGGGAACTTATGAGATACAAGCTAACTGGTCAAGCGGAGTTGGATTATCCATGGCTGCAAGTATTTCAGTTTCAGGAGTTGCTCAGGCACCACCGGAAAATATGACGATAAACACAAGCGAACCGCAATCCTATATCATAACAGAAATAAAAACATTGACAGACAATGCTTGGGTTTTCGATGCAGTAACATCAGGATTCGGTCCAACCACATTCACTCAGGGAGTTGGTCAAACAGAGTTTGCAGACATGTCAGTAGGTACTGGAGCTACAACTGCGGGAAGCTATAAGACTATATCTAAAGCAGGCATAACTACTATGAATGAAACCGCGACAGGATCTAGTAGGATATCTCATATTCTTGCTGCATGGGCACCATATATAAAATCAGCCTGGTCCAACGTCACCAAGACGTTGAACACAACAGTTGGTATCAACGTCCAGTGGAAAGTCTATGCTAACGACACAACAAACAATTGGAACACCTCACAGACATACAATCTAACAACCACAGATTCTGGACAGTGCCAGATAATGATTAACAACCAGACTATACCGTACACGATAACACAGAGTAACAAATACTATTGTTTGGCTACGAATATAGGTTGGGCAGGATTAAATGCTACTTTATTTGCTTCAGGTATTCAGAATTCTACTCTGGATTGTTTAGGATATAATATTGATAGTAATGATATTACTGAGACTTACGGAGTTTATTTGGCTGGAAGCAGTACTTTAAACAACACCATCAAGAACTGCAATATAACTGATTTCTATAATGGAATTTATTTTAACAACGGACCTAACAACAACACACTAACCAACAACACAGTTAAAAGCAACTCTAATAATGGCATCATACTCTCTTCAAGTTCCAACAACACACTAACCAACAACACAGTTAAAAGCAACTCTAATAATGGCATCATACTCTCTTCAAGTTCCAACAACACACTGACCAACAACACAGCCGACAGCAACGTCGGGAATGGCATCTACCTCTTATTCAGCTCAAACAACACACTGACCAACAACACAGCCGACAGCAACATCCATGGTATCGGCATATACTCAAGTTCCAACAACAGCATAACAGGCGGTTCAATATACAATAATACAAATGACTACTGGCTAGACTCAGCAGACACAACCAACAACTTTACCAACACAAACTTCACAGCATCAAGAACAATCTATTTCTTTGCTACAACATCTTGGTTCAACTACCGCAACGATACTGGAAACATTTGGCTAAAGACGAACGTTTCAGTAACAGCAACATTAAACAGAACTTTGAACAAATGGTCCCAGACCAATATGAGCTGGAATGAATTTGCTTCAACAACGGTGACAGCTGGATATAATCTCACAGGTTTGTTAGCAAACACTCAGTATAATGTCTACAACTTCTCTACTAACTTCATCAATATAACAACTGATTCGAACGGTGCTTTAAACTTCACAATTAATTTGAACACGACTTCAAGAAGAATTGAAGTTAGCTATTCTGGAACTTGTCAAGTATTCATAGATAATTCGACAATTACTTACAACATAACTCAGAACAACACATATTATTGTCTCAGCCAGAACATTGGATGGGCTGACGTAAACGGAATTAACTTTAGTTCAGGCGTTCAGAACTCTACTCTCGATTGTTTGAATTATAATATAGATAGTAATGACCTTGTTAACAAATATGGAGTTTATTTGACAGGAAGTAATACTAAGAATAATACTGTAAAGAATTGTAGCATAACTCATTTCTATTATGGAATTTATCTTTATACCGGACCTAACAACAACACTATAACTAACAATACGATTAATAGCAGTAACAATGGCATTCGCCTCTTCTCTAGCTCAAACAACACTCTAACTAACAACACAAACAATAACAACAGCCAAAACGGCATTTACCTTTCCTCCAGCTCCAACAGCACCCTAATTAATAACATAGCCAACAACAACAGCCAAAACGGCATCTACCTCTTCCAAAGCTCCAACAACACTCTATCAAACAACACAGCCAACAGCGATTACTACTATGGCATCATTCTCGAATTAAGCTCAAACAATACTCTAACAAACAACACAGCCATAAACAACACAGCCAACAGCAACTCTGCTGGCATCTTCTTCTCGTCCAGTTCCAATTACAACACCTTAACAAACAATACAGCCAACAGTAATAGTTATGGTATCTACCTCTGGTCAAGTTCCAACAACAACACTATATCGGGAGGCTCTATAGCAAACAACACGTATGACTACTATTTCTCTTCAGCAGGCACAACCAACAACTTCACGAACACCAATTTCACATCAGCAAGGAAAATTTATTTTTCTGTCACAACTGATTGGTTCAACTACCGCAACGACACTGGAAACATCTGGTTGAAGACTAATGTTTCTTCTGCAGCAACCATAAACAGAAAACTTACTTCATGGTCTCAATCACTGATGCAGTGGAATGATACTAATACTTCTGGCTCAGGAATAACTGCTAGATATAACATTACCGGGTTGAAGATAAGTAGATCGTATTCGATATATAATAATTCTCAGTTTGTACAGTCGCTACAGACCGATTCTTCTGGCAATCTACCTTCGTTCACAATTTATCTTTCTAGTGAGCACGAGATTAAAGTTGAAGAAGATACAACAACTCCACAGATTCAGTTCGTTTCCCCAACTGATAACACTTCTTCTAACATCAATAGAAATTATTCTTATGTTAATGTTTCGATAAACGATTCCTCAAACACTTCATCGTTTATTGATTGGAACAAATCGTTGGTCGGTTACTGGGCAATGGATTGGTACAACTCGACTGGCGTGTTTGATAACTCTACATGGAACAACTTTGGAACGTTTAGCGGAACAGTTTTTGGAACTAGTAATATAACTGTTGGAAAATATGGATATGGGTTGAATTTTGATGGAGTGCCATATGGAGGTGGTCATCTAAATGCTGGAAATCCTACAAGTCTTAACTTATCAAACACAGGAACTATAGAAGCTTGGATATATCATAAAAATGATTCACAGGAGTATGGAGATGTTATAGTAGGAAAGAACGCTTGGTCCACCGATCGAAACGGTTATCTTTTCTTGGTTTATGATCAGCCGAATAAGACTTCCAATGCTTTATATGCAGAACTATGTAATGCAACTGCATCCGAGGACATATTTGGAAATACAATCATTCAGAAAAATGTTTGGTATCATGTCGCGTTAGTCTGGAACAGCACTCATATTATATTGTATGTCAATGGAACAGTTGATAACACAACTTCACAAACTTTGACTCCAAAGTCTGATGTGTGGAACATGTGGATAGGTGGAAGTCCAGAGTTTGGCGAATCCTATTTCAACGGAACTATTGATGAAGTAAAAATATGGAACCGCGCCCTCTCGTCAGAGGAGATAAACGCTTCCTATAATTCAGGTTTGAATAAACTCTATCATAACTTCACCAACTTGACAGAAGGTGTTTATCAATATTATGCGTATGTGATCGATCAGAACGGTAATTCGAACAAGACCGAGACACGCTCGTTGTTAGTAGATACAACTGCACCGAAGTATTATAATAATAGTACGAACAACACGGTTGCAGGTCTGCCGACAAAGTTCAGTTTGAACTGGACTGATAACTTTGGTCTAGCTGGATACATATTCTCTACGAATAATAGTGGAACGTGGCAAAACGATACCTTTAGATACTTTGGAGAAACTGAGCAGGTTCCTATAAACTGGTCAAACGGTTTGATAGGACTGTATCACCTTAACGAAGGGAGTGGAACTTCTACAGTTGATAACAGTAGTAATAAATGGAATGGAACATTAGATGGAAGTCCTTTATGGGCAAACGGAAAATTCGGTAATGGTATTTTTATAAACGAGACTGCATCAAAACAAAAGTATGTCAATATCACGAATTCTACAGGTGGTGTGCCGCAGTATCCCATAAATAATTTCACAGTATCTGCTTGGGCAAAATTCAATGATAGCAATCAAGTGCTTTTTTCAGTCGGAAGTGGCGGTGCTCAACAACAAGGATTTATTTTTGCTTATAAAGGATCTGCATGTTCTCTGGGACAGTTCATGATGACAAAATATGGTATTGTGGATATATGCATAACTCCATCTCCAGCATTTACTCCAGATTACAATTGGCATCAGTTTGCTGGCATATGGAATTCAAGTGGTGTGTTTTTATATATTGATGGTAGTCTCCGAGGTAGTAGTTCAAACACAGCAAATTTAATCCAAAATAACGATACTCCCATAATAGGAACTTGCCGTGCTTGGGGTGGATTCTCATATAATTTGACGATAGACGAGGTTGCGATATGGAATAGAAGTTTATCTGAAAATGAAATATCAAAATTATATAATCAAACTCAAGCATGGTCCAACGTCACCAAAACCTTGAACACGACAGTCGATCTTCCAATCGGTTGGAGAGTCTTTGCAAACGACACAGCAAACAATTGGAACGCGTCTGAGACATTTGAATTGACAACCACAGACTCTGGTCAATGCCAAGTCATGATCAACAATGAGACTATTCCTTACACAATAAGCCAGAGCAATAAAGTCTATTGCTTGTCTCAGAACATAGGTAAAAACGGTGTAGATGGAATTAATTTTGCTTCAGGCGTTCAGAATTCTATTCTAGACTGTTTAGGATATAACATTGATAGTAATGACACCTCCAGCACTTATGGAGTATATCTGACAGGTTCCTCAAATACTAAGAACAACACTGTGAAGAACTGTAATATAACTGATTTTCAATATGGAGTTTATCTTTACAACGGGCCTTATAACAACACTCTGTCCAACAATACAGCCAACTACAATTCTCGTGGTTTCTACCTAGACACAAGCTCCAACTACAACACTCTGTCCAACAACACAGCCAACAACAACACTATGTATGGCATCCTCCTCTTCTCCAACTCAAATAACAACACTCTGTCCAACAATACAGCCAACTACAATTCTTACGGTTTCTACCTATCCTCAAGCTCAAACAACAACACTCTGTCAAACAACATAGCTAACAACAACACTTTTGGCATCGACCTCTCCTCAAGCTCAAACAACAACTCTTTAACAAACAACACAGCCAACAACAACACTTATGGCATCTACATCTCCTCCAACTCAAATAACAACACTCTGTCCAACAATACAGCCAACTACAATTCTTACGGTTTCTACCTATCCTCAAGCTCTAAATACAACACCCTATCCAACAACACAGCCAACAGCAACATCGCTGGCTTTCGCCTCTACGACAGCTACAACAATACTATAACAGGCGGTTCAATAGCAAACAACGACCCCGACTATTACCTAAACTTAGCAAGTACAACCAACAACTTCACCAGCACCAACTTCACAGCTTCTAGAAAAATACAATTTGATGACACAACAAGCTGGTTCAACTACCGCAACGATTCGTCTGAACTATGGCTGAAGACTAATGTCTCTGCACAGGCAACATTGACAAGAAAACTGCTCAACTGGAATCAATCATTAATGCAATGGAATGACACTAACACTTCTGATTCAGATATTACAGCTAGGTACAATATCACTGGTTTAGTTGCTAACAAGTATTATCTCGTATACAACAATTCAGTGTTAACATATACTCTACAGACAGATGCATCTGGTAACTTGCCTTCGTTCACTATTTACTTGGGCAGCGAACATGAGATAAAAGTACAAGAAGATTTGGAAGCTCCTAAGTGGTCTGATAATTCTACTAACAATACTCTTGCTGGTAAGGCTACTGAGTTTAGACTCAAATGGACTGATAATACTGGATTATCAGGTCATATCTTCCAGTTTTGTAATGGAACATGGAACGGAACTCATTGTATAGGAAATTATATTTATAAACCAAATATGGAAGGAAGTGGATGGAGAGAAAGCATGAAAACTAATGCTAGTTTATTTGGTTGGACAGATTGTGATGGAATTGATGGATATAATAGAGATAATTATTCATCATCAGAATTAGATACAATTTCGGTAAATGATACGAATTATGTTTATATAAATTCTGGTGGTTCCCCTTATGGACTATCAAGAAACTGTCATAGAATACGATTCAAAATAAATGAAGATACTTCTACAATTTCAAAAATAGATGTTTATTCTACGTATTTTACAGTTGAAAACGGAGATGGAACAGAAATAATGAGTTTATATATAGGGAATGTAACCAGCCAAAAATGGGTACAATTAGATACAGTAACAGATCCTACAAGTGGGGCAACGTATTATCATCATGGTTCAGTAAACTCTGACATTTCTGATTTTGTGAATGAAAGTAACGGCAATAAATATGTATATATTTTGATGTTCAACAACCAATCAGGAACGATGTCACTTCATGAGTTGAGTGTAAATTATACTTCAATAGAAATAACAGCCACAACTAACAATGGCGGATGGGTAAATGACACTTGGACTTCTATGTTAGGATTAACAAACTGGTCAAATGTTACTAAAGTTATTAATTCAACTGCAGGAGTACAAATAGCTTGGCGTATATATGCTAACGACACAAACAATAACTGGAACTCTTCTGATATATTCAGTTTTGCTACTTTACCAACTTACTGTGATTATAGCATACAGGAATGGCAAGTGCCTTATACAATAACTCAGAACAATAGTTACTACTGCTTGGCTTCTAACAGCTTTATAGGAGGACAAACAGCTATTCAATTTGCTAATCCTACTCAGAATAGTACTCTAGATTGTTTGAATTACAATCTGGATAGCAATGATACTTCTAACACTTATGGAGTTTATCTGACTGGAAGCAATACTAAGAACAATACGATAAAGAATTGTAATATAACTGACTTTTATCGTGGAATTTATTTGAATACCGGGCCAAACAACAATACAATAACAAATTGTACTGCTAATTCGAACAGCTATGGTATATATCTCATTACAAGCTCTAACAATAACATAACAAATTGTACTGCTAATTCGAACAGCAACGATGGTATAGATCTCACTTCAAACTCTAACAACAATACAATAACAAATTGTACTGCTAATTCGAACAGCTATGGTATATATCTCGTTACAAGCTCTAAAAATAACATAACAGGGGGTTCTGTACTTAGCAATACGTATGACTATTACCTGCAATTATCAGGAGCAACAAACAACTTCACCAACACAAACTTCACTTCTGCCAGAAAAATTAATTTCAATGATATAACTTCTTGGTTCAATTATCACAACGATTCGTCAAACAACATCTGGCTTAAAACTAATGTTTCTGCTCAAGCAACGATAACAAGAAAACTTACTTCATGGTCACAGTCGTTGATGCAGTGGAACGATACTAATACCTCTGGTTCGTCTATAACTGCTCGCTACAACATCACCGGATTGACTGCTAACAAGTATTACAACGTTTACAACAATTCAGTATTAGCATACAATTTGCAGACTGATGCTTCAGGCAATCTTCCTTCATTCACTATTTATCTAGGTAGTGAGCATGAGATAAAAGTTGAAGAGGAAACGTACTGTGATGTTTACATATCTTCATGTTCTAACTTAAGCCAAACCAACAAAGTTTATTGTCTAGATAGCAATGTTTCATCAGCTGGAACATGCATGAACGTTACAGCTAACAATGTTACATTAGATTGCCAGGGATATTTGATTAATTATTCATACTCTTTTAACGGATACGGAGTTAACTCTACTGGTTTCAATTACACAACCATAAAGAATTGCAGCATTATTAGAAATTCCAGCACAAGTTATGCATATGCAATTTATTTTGGTAATAATTACTTTGGAAACATAACCAACAACACCATAAGAACAAATACAATATCTAGCGACAGCAACAAAGAAGCAATTTACCTTTCTTCATCCTCTAACAACAGTATAACTAATAATATCGTAAATACCACAGCAAATAGTGGAGGTTGGGAAAGCGATGCTATTAGGATAGTCTCCTCTTCAAACTATAATACAATTAAGTACAATACTTTTTCAGCTATACCTACAGGTTCTAATGCTGTGTATATCAGCTCTTCAAATTCAAACATGTTAGCTAACAACACAATTAACGTTACAAGAGCATATGCTGTCACGGGTGGGGATTGTGTATATGTCTACTTATCGAACTCGACTGTAATTGAGAATAACTCAATGACAGCAATGGGATATGCTGATAATGATGGTATAAGACTTGATTCGTCACCATTCAGCATATTAAGAAACAATAAAATATCAACATTCTCAGGACATGGATTGTTGATAGATGGTGGTACAACTGTTTCATATTATAATCAAACAATTGACGAGTCCAACCTTTACAAAGGAAAGCCGATAAAATACTACTTCAACCAGAACAATACAGTAATAGAGAACAACAACAGCTTGGGAATACTTTACATCACGGTTTCTACTAATGTCACTATAAACAATATCACAATTCTGGATGCAGGCGGCATTGCTTTAGGATATGTGAACTACTCAAACATCACAAACTGTAACTTAACTAATGCTGAGTCATTCGGACCACAGATATTGCTCTATTCAAGTTCAAGCTATAACAGAATAGCCAACAACTATATTAATCCAAACGGTGGTGGAAAATACGGAACTTATGGCATAAAGATTCTAACTTCATCGAACAATATCACTATAACAAACAACACGATTTATCATTATGCTGGCGGTGGAACAAACGATGGAGCAGGTATCCAACTCTCATCATCAAGCTATGCAAACATAACAGACAATAACATAACTGTAACTGCAAATGAGTATGGCGGATATGGAATAGAACTTTCATCCTCTAGTTCAAACTATGTTAAAAACAATAGCATAATAGCTACAGGTCCTTGGTCACCTGCGATGAGAATAGCATATTCAAATTCAAACATTATTATAAATAATACAATAAAAGCAACAAGCTCCTCAAACGGTTTTGGTGTATACTTCGTTTCGTCTTCAAATAATCAAATCATTGATTCAAATATTAATGGAACTTCTAACTATGATATTCGCGTAGACGGTACAAACAACTACACAAACTACATAATCAACTGCACCTTCAACCAGTCTGATGTTGGTTTCTATTCAGCAAGCGAAACAGACAAACTATCAATCCAATGGTATTTGGATGTTTATGTCAATGACACGGCCGGTTCACCTGTTAATCAAGCAAACGTCACAGGTTGGAATGTTTCTAGCACTCAAGCATTCACAAATCTGACAAACACGTCCGGTTACATTACCAGACAGACGTTGATTGAGTATACTCACAATGCATCACAAATCTATCCGACCAACGTTAGTTATCAAACTAACTACACTATAAACGCAACCAAATCAGGCTTCGCAACGCCATCAAAATATGTCAATCTTACACAAAGTAAAACAGAATTCCTTACATTCAGCCAGATGATTAGTTGTGGAGAACTTAACAAATCAAACACAATCTATAATCTTGCAAACAACGTCTCTTCCAATTACACATGCTTCAACATCACTGCAACTAACATCACTCTAGATTGTCAAGGCTATTCTATAAAACATTGCCAGAACGTAACAGTATGGACAGGCACAGTCTATTATGGTGTCATCGTCACTGGCGACTCTCTTAAGAAGAGCAACATAACCATAAAGAATTGTAATATTTTACAAGAAAGTTCAGATGCTGCAGATTGCCGGGCAATTGTAACATATAGAATGGATAACAGTACTATACAAAACAACACAATAATTGGATTGGCTAGCGGTAATTTAGGAATATTCATATCAAATTCAACAAAGAACACAATTTCAGGAAATAACATAACGACAGCTGGTTATGGTTCGACTGGATTAGGTCTCGATTGGCCAAGTGATAACAACACCATATTGAACAATATAATATTTACAAATGGAGATGATGCACCTGGGATAAACCTAGGTACCAATTCATACAACAACATAACCGGCGGCTCGATAATTGCAAATAATTCGTATGATTATTATATGGCTTGGTCGGGAGATACAAACACTTTCACAAACACAAACTTCACTTCAGGAAGAGATATTGAAATCTCCGCAGAGGAGGAAGGTTGGTTCGTTTACCGCAACGACTCATCAAATGATATCTGGTTAAAGACAAGTTTCCAGGGAGGGGATTATAAAGGAATAGACAGAACGTTGATAAACTGGAACCAAACTTTGATGAAGTGGAACGACACGAACAATACAAATGATACGACCGGTCGCTACAACATCACAGGGTTGAAAGCAGGCAGAACGTATATAATTTACAATAACTCTGTTAAAACTTATACACTGCAAACCGATGCATCTGGCTATTTGCCAATGTTCACGATATACTTGGATGGTGAGCATGAGATAAAGGCCGAAGAAGATATAACATCGCCACAAATTCAATTCGTCAGCCCGACTGATACGAATGCTGTTCACTTGAATAGAAACTATTCTTATGTGAACGTCTCAATCACGGATGATATCAACACATCATCGTTCATCGACTGGAACAACTCGTTAGTTGGTTACTGGTCGATGGATTGGTATAACTCGACTGGTATTTATGACAATTCTAGTTATAATAACTTTGGAACTTTCAACGGCACTAACTTTGGGACTAACAATATAACCAGTGGTAAATATGGATATGGACTGGTGTTTGACGGAGTAGACGATTATCTTTCTGCTGGGGTTGGAAAAAATCAGACTGACTTTGCATTAGAATCTTGGATAAAAGTAAAAAACGATTCCTGTGGAAGTTCAAATGGAGTCATTGTCGGAAGGTTTCAAAATTATTGGTTATCTTATAAATATTGTAAGCTTGAAGCAGGTTTTTGGAATGGAACAGATTGGATAAGTGTTGAACAAGATTCGGCAACAATGAATAATAATACATGGTACCATGTTGTTGGGATATTCAATTCAAGCTCAAACAGAATATATCTTTATATAAATGGGAGTCAAGTCAAAAACAGCAGTGTTGTGGGATTGCCTCAACCAGGCAGCAGTGCGAAAATACGCATCGGTTATGGCCCCGGAGGAGGATATCTCAACGGCACCATTGACGAAGTGAAAATATGGAACCGTGCCCTCTCATCAGAGGAGATAAACGCTTCATACAATTCTGGATTGAATAAACTATACAGGAACTTCACTAATTTGACAGAAGGCGTTTACAATTATTATGCTTATGCTATTGACAACAACGGCAATTCGAACAAGACTGAAACAAGAACGCTAACAGTAGATGTCACCGCTCCAAAGTATGCTAACAATTCAACCAACAACACTGTTGCAGGATTACCGACCAAGTTTAGTTTGAACTGGACTGATAACTACGGATTGAATGGTTATATATTTTCTACGAACAACACTGGCACTTGGCAGAATGATAGCTTCAGAGACTTTGAGAACCAGACTGGAAACGCAATTTTCACTGATGGATTTGAAAGTGGAAATCTTAATGCTTGGATGGATAATTCTACAACATCAGGCGAAACAATTTCAGTTATTAGCACTATGCCTTATGATGGTACATATCATCTTTATTCTACAACTAACGGAGAAGGAGGGGAGGAAAGAGCCTATACTTACAAAAACATTAGCGATATAAACAAGGTTAATTTTAGAGCATATGTTCGTTTAGTTTCTGGACTACCTTTAGGTGCAGACGGTCAAAGATTCCACGTAATTTCTACATACTCCGGTGGCACCGGTTATTCACAAGGAATGATACACTTTACCATTGAAAGAAATGGTGGGCAAGATTGTTTTGGATTGAGGATACAAACAGCAAGTTATTTGAATTGCTCCTACACGGCCTCCTTAAATACTTGGTATCTTGTAGAGCTGCAATACGATGACATTAGCAATTATATGACAGCTTATCTTAATGGAATACCTATAGCAAATCAGAGTTGGGATCCAGCTTCAAATATAAACTATGTGGCTGTAGGAGTCCCATATGCCAATGGAGTAACAACTAATTTAGGTGTATACACAGACCGTGCAGTTGTTTCTACTTCCTACATAGGTCAGTATCCATATAGTATAGGTTGGTCCAACGTCACCAAAACCTTGAACACAACCGTAGGAATACCAATCGGTTGGCGCGTCTTTGCAAACGATACAGCAAATAATTGGAACGCATCACAGATATTCAGCTTAACGACAACATCATCAGGCTTAACTTCTTGTCAGAACTTGAACACTGCAAATTCAACTTATTACTTGTTGAATAATGTTTCATCTGGTGGCACATGCTTTAACGTCACAGCAAACAACGTCACATTAGATTGCCAAGGATATTTGATTAACTTTTCACAAAACTTTACAGGGTATGCGGTAAACAATACTGGATATAATTACACTACAATAAAGAACTGTAGAATTGAAAACGGTAATACAACATTCTTTGGTTGGGGTTATGAAACGTATGCAATTTACTTCAATAACGCAAATAACGGCAATGCATCTAACAACACAGTAATATTGCATGGAGACGAAGGAAAGATTGGTGTTTTGCTTACCTACTCTAGCAACACAACAGTTAAAAACAATACAATAAAGACCATTTGCTCAGGAGGTGAAAGTGGTTATTGTGGTTGGTTTGATCCAGGAGTATACATCACCTATTCTTCATACAATAACATAACAAATAATAGTTTTTGGAGCAACGTACAAGACTCAGACTTTGCAAGATTGGATTCATCTTCGTTCAATACAATATCTAACAACACGGTAAATGTGACAGCTGGATATAGCGAAGGTGTAGTATTTTATTCTTCTTCAAACTCAAACAACGTAACAAACAATGTCATGTTTGGATATTCTCAAAACTATGATCAACCCGGTATCCATGGAATAACCTCGTATATGTCTTCTTTAAACAGACTATCTGGTAACAGAATAAATACAAGCGACAGTGCGATATGGATTGAAGGCGGTACGAACGCATCATATTATAATTATACCATTGATGAAAGTAACCTCGCTTGGGGTAAACCAATAAAATATTATTTCAGTCAAAGCAATGCTCTAATACAGAACAATGAAACCTTAGGAATGTTGTACGTAACAGCATCTACAAATCTTACAATAAAGAACATAACCATCTCGAATGCTGATGGAATTATATTGGGTTTCGTGAACAATTCTTCCATAACAAACTGCAATCTTTCAGACACTGTCACCCCGTCTATAAGACTAAATCCTAACTCAAGTTATAACAACATAACTAACAGCAGCATAGACTCTAACAGTGGAGCTGTCTCAAGAGCTATTGATATATCAGGTACATCTTTGTCAAACAATATTATTAATAACACTATAAGCATATACGGGGGAACATGGCAAGGATATGGAGTTTACATTAATGATTTTTCTGACTACTGTAATATAACGAACAACACCGTTTATACCCAGCACAACAATGGAAATGGAATTCATATAAGATTATCAAACTCAGCTTACATTAAAGACAACAACATAACAACAAGCTATGATTATTCAAGCGGAATAACCTTTGAAAATTCTAACAACAGCATAGCCATAAGTAACAAGATAAAAACATATAATGCTGTAAGTTATGGTATTCACTTTTATAACTCCTTCAACAACAGAATTTATGATAGTGAAATCAACGCTACCAGTTCTAATGACACATTCTCAGAGGGTATGAACAATTACATTAACTATCTGATTAATTGTACTTTTAATCAATCAAAAGTGGGTTTCTATAACTCTACTCACACAGACAAAATAGCAGTTCAGTGGTATCTTGACGTTTATGTTAATGACACTGTTGGTAGTCCAATAGATCAAGCCAACGTTACAGCTTGGAACGTTTCTAGCGTTAAAGCGTTTACCAACCTAACAAACACATCCGGATATATAACGAGACAGACGCTGACTCAGTACGTCCAGAATGCCTCGCAGGTCTACCCGACGAACGTTTCCTATGCTACTAACTACACTATAAACGCAACCAAGAATTTGGCGGCTGCTAGTAAAAAAGTCAACTTAACTCAAAGCAAGTCGGAATATTTAACATTAGATGTTAATGCACCACAAATTCAATTCGTTGCACCTACTGATGACAACGCCGTTCATTTGAATAGAAATTATTCTTACGTGAACGTCTCGATAACGGATGATTCGAATACTTCATCATTCATTGATTGGAATAATTCTTTAGTCGGCTACTGGTCAATGGATTGGTATAATTCTACTGGTGTGTTTGACAACTCGTCTTATAATAACTTTGGAACGTTTGGTGGTGGTTTGGGAACAAACAACATTACTGCCGGTAAATATGGTTATGGATTAAATTATGATGGTGTCAATAATTATGTAAATGTCTCTGATTCAGATAGTTTAGACTTGAGAAATGAATTAACAATTGAGGTATGGGCTAATTCAAATGATTGGAATGCAGAAAGTGGCTGGAGACCTTTTGTAGATAAATTAGACACCTATTCATTTGACAAAAGTGGTACTTGTGGTAGTGATGCTCTAGCATTCAATTTTTGGAACAATAGTGGACAAAGAGAGGATGACTGGTGTACTCATGTAAGCAATGCCTTAACATGGGAAACAGGAAGATGGTATCATCTTGTCGTGACCTATGATAGAAACAATGTCAAATTCTATAGGGATGGTGTATATGTAGGTGGTGTAGCTGAGACTGCACAAATAAATGCTACAACCGGTTCAGTAGGAATAGGTTGGGGTCAAACAGGACCTTGTTGTGGAGGACAAGTAGAACATTTCAACGGCACCATTGATGAAGTCAAAGTTTGGAACCGTGCCCTCTCGTCAGAGGAGATAAACGCATCATATAACTCCGGATTGTATAAATTGTATCACAACTTTACGAATTTGACTGAAGGTGTTTACAATTATTATGCATACGCGATTGATCAGAACGGTAATTCTAACAAGACTGAAACTAGAACGTTAACAGTCGATATGACAGCACCAAAGTATTATAACAACTCGACGAACAACACGGCTGCAGGTTTGCCGACGAAGTTTAGTTTGAACTGGACTGATAATTACGGCCTCGCTGGATACATATTCTCAACGAACAACACTGGAACATGGCAGAACGAAAGCTTTACACTTTTCAACACGACAAATGCGACCTTTGGTAGGACCACCACGGCCGCCGATCAATATCCTACCTTCAACTCAAACGATACTTATGGCAGCAAGTTCACTTTATCAGAAGGCGGAATAGTAAATCAAATTAGCGTCTATGGTAATTGGGGAAACTGGCATCAGTCATCGAAATTTGCGATATATAACACCGATTCGAAGGGATATCCCAGCGGCCTAATGAGATGGACAGACGTATGTCTCAACGAAGCAGGATGGCAGTGGCTTAATTGCAGTCTAGTTTCTCCAGTCATCTTAAATTCCGGAGATTATTACATAATGGCTTGGTCGACAGGAAATTGGTGGAATATATATGGTGTAGGAAGCGGGACAACAGTGATGAGGAACATTCCGTTTGGTGATTTTCCTGTTAGTTTTGGTCAACCTAATTCCACGAGCACACTTACATTAAACATGTATGCAACTTATAACCCAACGCCTAGCCAGTCGTGGTCCAACGTAACAAAAACTTTGAACACAACCGTAGGAATACCAATCGGTTGGCGTGTTTATGCTAACGATACAGCAAACAACTGGAATGCTTCTGAGACATTTGAATTGACAACAACAGGAACAAGCGGTTGCGACATAATGATTTACAATTCATCAATACCTTACACAATTGATCAGAACAACACAGTCTACTGTTTGGCAGAGAATATTGGATGGCCTGCCGTAAACGGTATTAACTTTGCTAATCCTATTCAGAATTCTACTCTGGATTGTTTAGGATATAATATTGATAGTAACGACACTTCAAACACTTTTGGAATATATTTGACTGGTAGCGATACTAAAAACAATACGATAAAGAACTGCAACATAACTGATTTTTCAGATGCAATTGTTTTGAGTAACGGACTTAATAATACTATTAGTAATAATACAGTTAGTAGTAATTCTCGAGGATTACTTTTCGATAGTAGCTCTAACAACATTATAATCAATAATACAGCTATTAACAATGGTAATGTTGGTATATGGCTTGAAGGAGGTTCTAGTTCTAACAATACACTAACCAACAATGTATTTAATAGCAACAATGGTGGTATAGCCATTGAAGGCAATAACAATAACATAATTGGTGGTTCAATATCGGATAATACTAATTATGATTATTGGCTGGCAAATACAGGAATAATAAACAACTTCACAAACACCAATTTTACTGCAGCAAGAAAAATACGCTTTAATGTTGAAACTTCTTGGTTCAACTACCGCAACGACACTGGAAACATATGGTTGAAGACAAACATTTCTACAGACAGCCCAATATTGACGAGAACATTAACAAAATGGACTCAAGCAGACATGAAATGGAATGAGTCGGCTGACTCATCGATAACAGCAAGATACAACCTCACGGGCTTGTTAGCAAACACTCAGTATAATGTCTACAACTTCTCTACGTTAGCTTACCAGCTAACAACTGATTCAAACGGTGCTTTAAATTTCACAATAGCTTTGAACACAACAACAAGAGAGATTAAAGTCCAAGAAGGTGAAGCACCAAAATATGCTAACAACTCGACGAACAACACCATTGCAGGTAAACCCACGCTCTTTAGCTTGAACTGGACCGATAATGTTGGACTATCAGGTTACATATTCTCATTTAGCAACGGCAGTTCCATTACTGAAAAAAGCTTTGGAAGAACTACTCTTGCTCCGAATCCCTGGTATGTTAATGAAAATGCTTTGATAGGAATTAGATTCCAGGTTCCTGATGATGGAACTTTAGAAAGCATGAGTATTTACGTTATGGACGCAAATTCAAGCACTTTGAGGGTTGGAGTTTACAATGATTCGAGTGGAAATCCCGATACATTATTAGGAGAGAGCAACTCCGAGACTCTTAATAGTTCTAGTTGGAATACTTTTAGTTCTGGCTCTATACCAGGAATTAAACTAACCAGTGGCTCTTACTATTGGTTATCATTTAATACTAAAAATAATACACAGTTCCGCTACGATAATGGGCAGTCTAATCAAGAAGCAGCGAGATCATGGACATATGGATCACTGCCAAACACTTTCGGTGCTCACACCGACTACTCATATGAGTACAGCATTTTTGCAAATTACACGACTTTTGTTAATGACACTTGGATAGATTTTGAGAACCAAACTGGTAATGCTTTATTCTTCGATAGTTTTGAGAGTGGAGATTTTAGTAAGTGGGATTCAGTTGAAAACGTAAGCGTTACATCTGCAAAATCTCATCACGGAGCATACTCAGCATACATCGATCCGACAATTGACTCTAAATCACGAATGTTCCATACTTTTGCCACTGGATACAATGTTTTATATTATAGAACATATTGGCAGACAGATACTTTGACAACAGGTAGCAATGCACATCAAATCATGGCTCTATGGGACAGTTATTGGGGCAATAGAGTGATGAATCTTAATTTGCAGTATGTGTATGACGGTGGCGACAATTGGCGACTTGCTGCTGATTGGTACAATCAATCTGGTATATCTGTATCTGCATATTCATCTTACATAATAATAGCCGCTAATGAATGGCATAGTTTTGAAATCAAATACACCAATGATTCGTCATCCAGTACTGCAATTCAAGTTTGGTATGATGGAGTTAATGTAATTAATGGTACAAACAGTTATGGAGTTCGTTTGGACACTGTAATGGTTGGAACTTCATACACAGACCAGCCTAACGCTCACAACTGGGCAGATCAAATCGTCGTCTCAACTTCCTACGTCGGTCCTGAAACAGGTTGGTCCAATGTCACAAAAACAATAAACTCGACTGTTGGTGCAAATATCCAGTGGTGCGTCTACGCAAACGACACTTCGAATAACTGGAATTATAGTTCTTGTAGCAATCCTTTCGGCCTGATAACAGTTTCTGGAATCAATTATAGAAACGTATCGCAATCTTTCAATATTACTCAGAAATCACCTATTACATCATCGTTCCTCAGAAGACTTACTCAGTTCTTCAATGCAAATAATTTAATCAGCAGGGTTCAAAGAATATTCAAGTTCGTATCTAGCAATTTCATGTTCAATCAGATTATTTCTAGATTTGCTAAATTCTACAAATCATTAACTCAATCTTTAACGATTAGTCAGAATATAGCCAGAGGATTTTATAGAAAATTAACTCAGACTCTAACGATTAGTCAGAATATAGCCAAACTTTCTAAATTCTACAAATCATTAACTCAATCTTTAACGATTAGTCAATCTTTCATTAGGCTCCAGTTTATAGCAAGATACTTTACTCAGCCAATAACAACCGTAAATACAATATTGATTAGAGGTCGTAATATAATAAACGTAGCATCTCAGTTTACAATCTCTCAATCGATAACAAGGTTAGATAGATTCTACAAATCAATAACATCATCCTTTATTATTAATCAATCAATAATAAGGATAAGAACAGTTTATAGAACTCTTACTCAGTCGTTCGTTATCAACCAAGTGGTATCAAGAATAACTACATTCTACAGAACCTTAACTAGTTACTTTAACATCAACCAAAGCATAAAAAGAATCTATTCATACTTTAGACCTGTGTCATCATCATTCATAATCAATCAAACCACATCAAGGTTCCTACAGTTCTATAAGACAGTATCAAGTTATTTCAACATCAATCAAAGCATAACAAAGTTAAGAACAGTTTATACAATACTTACTCAACCAGTCTTTATTTCTCAATCAATAACAAGACTATCTAGAATTTACAAGACTGTATCATCTAACTTCATCATCAACCAATCAATAATAAGGATGAGGACTGTTTTAAGGTCTATATCTGACTATTTCACAGTCTCTCAATACATTTCAAGAATATACAAATATGTTAGATCAGCATCATCCTCGTTTGTAATCAACCAATCCTTAACCAAACTAGCAAATATATACAAGACGTTCAGTCAAACGCTGTCATTCAACAGTCTATTAAAAGTAATTAAGACTGGTTATAACGAAGTAAGAGTAACTCTACAGCTAACCTTTAATCAAAGCATATCAAGAATAGCAAGCATATACAAATCAATATCATCATCCTTTATCATTAATCAATCAATAACAAGGATAAGAACTGTTTATAGAACTCTAACTCAATCGGCTTTAATATCTCAATCAATATCAAGAATAACAACCTTCTACAAAGCTGTAGCAAGCTACTTTAACATATCTCAAAGCATAAAAAGAATCTATTCATACTTCAGACCTGTGACATCCTCATTCATAATCAACCAATCGATAACCACATTAGATAAATTCTACAGGTCAATATCATCATCATTTATCATTAATCAAGCTGTAGTAAGGTTAAGAACTGTTTATTCAACCGTAACTCAATCAGCTTTAATATCTCAATCAATAACAAGACTAGCTACTATCTACAAGTCAGTTTCATCTAATTTTATCATAAACCAATCAATAATAAGGATAAGGACAGTTTTAAGTTCTGTATCCAGCTATTTCACAATCTCCCAGTCCATCTCTAGGATATATTCATACTTCAGACCTATGACGTCCTCATTCATTATTAATCAATCCTTAACCAGACTAGCAAGTATATACAAGACGTTCAGTCAAACGCTGTCATTCAACAGTCTATTAAAAGTAATAAAGACTGGTTATAACGAAGTAAGAGTAACTCTACAGCTAACCTTTAATCAAAGCATATCAAGAATAGCAAGCATATACAAATCAATATCATCATCCTTTATCATTAATCAATCAATAACAAGGATAAGAACTGTTTATTCAATGGTTTCTCAGTCATTCAACATCAATCAGGTATTATCAAGAATAACAACCTTCTACAAGGCCTTAACCAGTTACTTTAATATCAATCAGACCTTTGTAAGACTTCAGTCCTTGATTAGGCCGTTCATTCAGTCACTGACATTCACAGACGCATCATCAAGATTCCTGCAGTTCTACAAAACAGTGACTAGCTACTTTAACATATCTCAAAGCATAACAAGAATCTATTCATACTTCAGACCAATATCATCCTACTTTAACATTTCACAGTCATTAACCAGACTAGACAGTTTCTACAAATACCTATCACAGTCCCTATTAATCTCACAGTCTATAACAAGAGTAAGAACAGTCTACTCCACTGTTATTCAATCAGCTTTAATATCTCAATCATTATTTAGACTATCAACATTCTCTAGACTCGTTGCTGATTCATTCACAATATCACAGTCAATGTCAAGGTTGATATCTGTTTACAGGATATTTACAGAAAACTTGACATTCGGAAATGCATTAAAAATACTCAAGACTGGTTATAACGAAGTAATAATAGGCTTGCCAATCAGAATCTATCAGTCTATAACCACGCTAGATAGATTCTACAAATCCTTAGCAGAGCAGATAACTATCAACGCGATAGTAATCAGGACTAGAACAGTATTCACTACAATCACTCAACAGACTCTAATATCTCAGAGTATTTTACGAATAGCTACATTCTATAAGAATTTAGTCAGCTACTTTAACATTAACCAAAACTTTGTAAGGTTACAGGCTCTAATCAGACCATTCACTCAGTCGCTAACATTTACAGATACTTCAACAAGATTCCTACAGTTCTACAAAACCGTGACTAGCTACTTTAACATATCTCAAAGCATAACAAGAATCTATTCATACTTCAGACCTGTATCAACATCATTTATAATTAATCAATCGATAACTACGTTAGATAGATTCTACAGGTCAATATCATCATCCTTTATCGTTAATCAAGTTGTAACAAGGATAAGAACTGTCTATTCAACTGTAACACAATCAGCTTTGATATCTCAGTCTATATCAAGGATAACAACCTTCTCCAGAATTATTTCTGATTCACTTACAATATCACAGTCAATGTCAAGGTTGATATCTGTTTACAGGATATTTACAGAAAACTTGACATTCGGAAATGCATTAAAAATACTCAAGACTGGTTATAACGAAGTAATAATAGGCTTGCCAATCAGAATCTATCAGTCTATAACCACGCTAGATAGATTCTACAAATCCTTAGCAGAGCAGATAACTATCAACGCGATAGTAATCAGGACTAGAACAGTATTCACTACAATATCAAGCTGGTTCTCTGCAACAACATCAGCTCTAAACCTCTCAACCTTCTACAGAACATTATATGATTACTTCAGTATTAGTCAGAACTTTGTGAGGTTACAGTCTCTAATCAGACCGTTCGTCCAGTCATTAACATTTACAGATACTTCAACAAGATTCCTACAGTTCTACAAAACGGTAACAACCTATTTCAACATTAACCAAGTCTCAACAGTCGGTCAAAGTTTGATAAGATCATTCACTAATAGTCTTAACATTTCAACCTCTATCGCAAATGCGTTCAGTCTGATAAGAAACTTTGCAGCATCATTCATAATAAACACAGCCTCGCAGAGAATAATGACTGCTTATCAAACATTCTATCAGCCTGCTGCTTACTTCGATCAAGCAATTGATAGAATCTATTCATACTTCAGGCCTGTGTCCGCGTTCTTTAACATAGGAACAGGTTTCGATAGAAACATTCGATTAACCTTGAACTTTTTGAATAGCTTTACGTTGAACGCAATCGGAACAATAGGAAACGCATTCCAGCAGATTTTGACTGTATCGATCAACTTTGCAGATTCAATAGCAAGAACATTATACTTGAACATAAACTTTGCAGATTCATTTTCAATTAATACAGTGATAACCAGACTCAGAACCGTATCGAAATACGTCACAACTGGATTTTCAATATCCGACTCGATTTATAGATTCATTATAATAACAAGGGAACTTCCTCAAGGCTTGTTCATAACGCACTCATTAGAAAGGGCACAGAATTTGATGAGGGAATTCTTACAAATATTAATATTTTCAGCTCATGGATTCAAGCCTCCTCTATTCTATAATAGAATATTTGACCTTAGTCTTACTCTATCGCAATCAACAGAAAGACTGCAAGCAATTGGAATAATTTTTGTCCAGTCTTTGAACATTAACGGAGCATTCACAAGAACTTTAAGCTTGACAAGATTCTTCTATGAGGGCTTTAACTTCTTTGTATCATTATTCATGCAATTCCTATGTCCATGGCTCTCAACTGAGAGCAGTTGTTTGTCTGTTGGTTTCTGTCACTGGTGCAGTGGAGCTTGTCAAGCACCAGAATGCCCAACACCACCTTCAGGAACGCCACCACCAAGTGGATCTCCAATAACGCCTCCACCAATCGAGCCAGTGCTTCCCATAACACTCTCAACCAACATCATAGAAGTAAAACTCTATCCAGGCGAATACCAAATAATCCCAATCGGAATTACGAACAATAAGAACGAAAATGTTCAAGTCAGCCTAAGTGTTGAGGGAGATATTTGGCCGTTTACTTTATTCGAGAAGGATAAGTTAACCGTAGCAGCAAAGCAGACAGAATATGTCAAGGTAAAGTTCTTTACAATGCCTACAACCATTCCTGGAATTTATAATGGAGTTATAACACTAGTCTCAGCTGGCACAACTCAGAAAATAACTGTTATCCTTAGAGTCGAGTACGAGAGAGAGAAGTTGTTGGACATAAAAATTGATACAATAAAGAAAGAAGTAATTCCAGGGGATAGTCTAAAGTACCAAGTCACTCTTTACAACCTAGGGTTGACTAAGAAGGTTGATGTATTCCTTAATTACACTGTAAGGAGTGTAGATACTGATAACATAATAGCAATCGACAAGGAAACATTGGCTGTTGAAACTTCATTATCATTTATAAGAGACCTTCACATACCTGAAGTTACAGAACCTGGTTTGTATACCATAGAAGCGCTTGCTTGGTACGAGAATAAGACTGCATCCTCTGTCGCATCGTTCAGCGTTGTCAAACCACCTTGGATATTCAGCTTGCTAGTGTCCATATTCACAAACTGGATGACTTATATAATTCTATTCATAGCTATTCCTTCGTTCTATCTTGGATGGAAGCTCTACGAGAAATGGAAACTGAGAAGGAGAACTAAAGCAAGATACCTGAGACCTGTCAACCTCAGCAAATTACCAAAGAAGGGATTGTGGGTAGGTAAGGTAGCTGAGACCAAAGCTAATGCTTTCATTGATGAGAGCAAGTTGACGACTCATATGATTATTGCTGGTGGAACTGGTTCTGGTAAAACTGTCGCGGCAATGGATATAGCAGAGGAATGTTTGAAGAAAGGTATTCCTGTCATAGTGTTTGATCCAACAGTCCAGTGGACAGGATTCGTCCGTTCATGTAAGGACAAGTCCATGCTCAGTCTATACGGAAAGTTCGGAATCAAACAGGAAGAAGCCAGAGGATTCAAGGGAACTATTGTTCAGGTGAAGGATCCGTTCCTGAAGATAGAGGTAGACAAGTACATCAAGGAAGGAGAAATCACTGTCTTTACTCTTAACAAACTCACGCCCGACCAGCTAGACTATTTCATTGGAAAGACAATCGACTACATGTTCACTGTTCCTTGGAAAGAATCTCGTCAACTGAAAGCTTTGGTAATATTTGATGAAATACACAGACTATTGCCAAAGTATGTCAAGAGGACCGGTGTCTCAGTTGGGGCAGGCGAAGGATATATAGCAGTTGAGCGTGCATGCAGAGAATTCAGGAAGTGGGGACTAGGTCTAATGATGATTTCACAAGTGCTTCTAGACTTCAAAGGTGCGATAAGAGCTGTTATCGCGACAGAAACACAGATGAGAACAAAGTATGAGGGAGATATTGAAAGAATAAAGACAAAGTACGGCTGGGAGTATTCTACGTCTATTCCTAAGTTAGAGGTAGGCGCAGGAATGATACAGAACCCAGAATACAACGACGGTAAACCTTGGTTCATACGATTCAGGCCGCTGCTGCATGATACTTTCAGGATGACAGAGGAAGAGCTTAGTCAGTATGACGATTACATGAAGGATATAGAAGATTTGAACAAGAAAATTAAGGACCTGAAGGATAAGAACGTTGACACCTACGATATGGAGCTCGAGACTAGTCTTGCCCTAGAAAAGGTTAAGACTGCTCAGATGAGCATGGCTGAGACTTACATAGACTCTGTCAAGTCTAGGATAAAAACTGTAGAGGAGAGGTCATAACGTGTTATGCTATGTTAATCACAGGTGTACACCATGTTAGTCCATAGTAATTACAGAGAAAGAATTATAAAATTACTTAAAGAGCATCCAGAAGGTTTGACTACTGTTGATATCGCTAGAATGCTCGGTTCACATAGGCATACTATTACCAAATATATCTACCAGTTGGTTGGCGAAGGCCTAATTCATCAACGAAAGATAGGAAGCGCAAAATTATGTTACCTTAAGGAAGAAAAAAATGTCAGAAAATAATGTTAGGGAAAAAATTATAGATGTTTTGAAAAAACATCCAGAAGGTTTGACTATTCTAGAGATAGCCAAGATTGTTGGAATGAATAGAATAACTGTTTCAAAATATGTTTATGGACTAATCTCTGAAAATAAGGTTTCACAAAAGAAGATAGGTCCTGCAAAACTATGCTGTCTTAGGAATGGTTAAATGAAATTTAAAAAAAGAAAGGTATTAGTCATAGTGATTTTCCTAGCCATTATAATAGCTTTGATTGCAGTTTTAAGGCAATTTATATCATTCGATTTTCTAAAGTTAATATTCACAAACTGGATGACTTATATAATTCTATTCATAGCTATTCCTTCGTTCTATCTTGGATGGAAGCTCTATGAGAAATGGAGATTAAGAAAGATTAGAGGAAGATATATTAAACATATCAATCCTAAAAAGCTTCCGTCTAAAGGTCTGTTAATAGGAAAAGTTGAGGAAACAAAGACTAATGCTTTCATTGATGAGAGCAAGTTGACGACTCATATGATTATTGCTGGTGGAACTGGTTCTGGTAAAACTGTCGCGGCAATGGATATAGCAGAGGAATGTTTGAAGAAAGGTATTCCTGTCATAGTGTTTGATCCAACAGTCCAGTGGACAGGATTCGTCCGTTCATGTAAGGACAAGTCCATGCTCAGTCTATACGGAAAGTTCGGAATCAAACAGGAAGAAGCCAGAGGATTCAAGGGAACTATTGTTCAGGTGAAGGATCCGTTCCTGAAGATAGAGGTAGACAAGTACATCAAGGAAGGAGAAATCACTGTCTTTACTCTTAACAAACTCACGCCCGACCAGCTAGACTATTTCATTGGAAAGACAATCGACTACATGTTCACTGTTCCTTGGAAAGAATCTAAACAAATAAAAGCGCTAATAATCTTCGACGAGGTTCACAGATTGCTTCCAAAATATATCAAGAAAACAGGCATTTCTGTAGGAGAAGGAGGAGGTTATATAGCAGTTGAGCGTGCATGCAGAGAATTCAGGAAGTGGGGACTAGGTCTAATGATGATTTCACAAGTACTTCTAGACTTCAAAGGTGCGATAAGAGCTGTTATCGCGACTGAGACGCAGATGAGAACAAAGTATGAGGGAGATATTGAAAGAATAAAGACAAAGTACGGCTGGGAGTACTCTACGTCTATTCCTAAGCTAGAGGTAGGCGTAGGAATGATACAGAACCCAGAGTACAACGAAGGTAAACCTTGGTTCATACGATTCAGGCCGCTGCTGCATGATACTTTCAGGATGACAGAGGAAGAGCTTAGTCAGTATGACGATTACATGAAGGATATAGAAGAGCTTAATAAAAAAGTAAAAGAATTAAAGAACAAGAATATAGATACTTATGATATGGAGCTCGAGATTAGCCTTGCCCTAGAAAAGGTTAAGACTGCTCAGATGAGCATGGCTGAGACTTACATAGACTCTGTCAAGTCTAGGATAAAAACTGTAGAGGAGAAATTTTGATGGCAAAAACAGTAGAAGAAATATTAAAAGAAGAAGGTGTGATTCAACCTCTTCCAGAGCAAAAGAAAGAAGAAAAGCCTGAAGAGCAGAAACAAGATTTAACAAGAATGTTAATAAATATAGAAAAACTTCAAACTGAAGTAAATACGATTAAAGATTTTAAGAAACAAAACGACGAAGTGTTAAGGGAACTGACAGAAAAAATGGGTGAGATAAGATCTCTATTCTTCCAGAGGGAAAGTTTGATAAAGGAAACTGAAACCAAGGTGAAAACTCTTGATGATATTGTTTCCGATATAAGTCCATCAAGATATATGAGAGAGATGGAGAGTAGAAAGAAAGAAATTCTAGACGTTCAAGCAAAAATGGAAAAGTTTGAATTAATAGGAAGAGAGCTAAATAACGACGTAAACAACCTAAAACGAACCATGCAAAATATAAAAAGCGTAGAGAACTTGGAAAAAATACTGAGTGAAATTCAAAATAATGTTTCTAAAAACAGGGAACTAAAGTCAGATATAGAAAGGGAAGCTGGCAAAACGGAGAGATTCTATTTAGAAATGGAAAACAGGATGAAAGAATTTCTTGACATAAAGGAAAGAATGAATAAAGTAGAAGACTTGACAAAGCAATTGAATAGAAGCTTTGATGTAATTAATATAAGACTAGTAGGAATGATGTCGAAGAGCGATGTAGAAGATTTTAAAAAGAGTGTCAATGAAAATATTAATTCAAATAAACAATACATTGAAAATAAGCTAAAAGAGGTTGAAAACTTCCTTAACCTACCTTCACAAGAGATAGGAAGTAGAATTGAGCAACTTAAAAAACGCAGGGATGATACTTCTAGATTCCTGCTAAACTTAGAGGAACAGTATAAGAAGGCTATAGTCTCTGAGAAAACCTACTTTGAGGTCAAGCAGCAAAACGAGAATTTATTGAAACAGATTGGGGAAGAGTTAAGCCAACTTCAAACTGGACAAACCCTTTCTTTCAAGAACCTTCCTTCGATAATAAGCACACTTGACACTAGAACAAACAACTTGGAGAAAAGGTTGGATGAAGAAAGGAGCATTTTAGACGAATCTTTAAAGAACATCTTATCCAGTTCAAAAATTGCAAACATTACAGAAGTTGTTAGAACCCAGACTAATATGTTAAACAATGTTGTAAACAAGATGAAAGAAATAAACGAGAAACTAACAAACATATCTAACAACGTAGGTTCGTTCGAATCTAGAATAAGGTTCTTCGAAGTCTTAGATGGTTTGATTAGGGTAGATAACTCAAAGGATATTAATTTTTACTTAGCTGAACTTGAAAAATTAGCTTCAAACATGAAAAGCGCTGGAACTTGGGATAATAATCGAGAAAATTTAACACTTAATTTATTGAGGGATATATCTGAAAACTGGAGAAAGTATGGCTATGAGGACGTAGCTCAGTTGTTTAACAAAGAAATAACCAAGATAAAATCCATAGAAACACATAACTACATGTTGAAGTATTAGCATGTCTAAAATTTTTTTCGTATCCTTGATTTTAATTTTTCTTATTTCTATTGACATTGTATTGGCAGAATATAGAATAGACGCCGTAGAGTATCCAAAAGAATTGTTAATTGAAAGAGGTTGGACAAATTATTTCAATGTTGTTGTAAAAAACATAGGAGATTCAATCCTTAACAACGTTACTATATATTTTGATGATGAATTCTCACAGTGGTTCGAAGTAACAACCAACAAGACAGATGTTTTGCAAATAAGTGCAAACTCAAGTTTTATGATTAAGTTAAGTGTACCTCCTGAAGCAGAGGCAAAGTCCTATTCATTTAATTTGTATACAAAGTCTCAAGAAATTACAAGTAGCAAGACCTTCACCCTTAAAGTTTTCGAGTCAAAAAAAGGCATGATGCTTTACCAAGTACAGAAACTAGAATTGGAGATAGAATATATAAAGCTGAATGCAACAAAAGTAGAAAACTCTGGAAAGAATGTTTCAAGCGTTATGGATATTTTAGATGAGGCAAAGGATTATGTAGACGCTTCAAAAAATTACATTAACAACGAAAAGTTTCAGGAAGCAACAGAATTGATGATAAACATAGAGAATTTAATTAAAAAAGCTAATTATGACTTGTCAATAGCACCACCAAAAATACCTCAGTTGGATACTAGTGGTTATTCATTCTCATACGACTTGTTTATAATAATACCTATATTGGCAGTCGCAGCACTTGGGTTTTATGTTTTAAAATTAAGAAGCAGAGCCTCGATAAAACCACCATCTACTATAAAGAGTGCTTTATTGGAGGTGAAAAAGCCAAATCTATTAGAAACTCAACTAAGCGAGGCTGAAAATTCCAAGAAGCTAGTTGAAGACGAATTTAAAGAAAATTTAATATCCAAAGAAAGCTATGATGAATTAATAGAAAAATATGAAAAAATAATCTCAGACTTGAAGCAAGAGATTGAAAAGAAGAGAGCATCCTAGTGATAAAATGAAAAAGGAAACAAGGATTATTGGAGTGGTCTCAGGTAAAGGCGGAGTAGGTAAATCCACTGTCACCGCCAACATAGGCGCTTCGCTTGCTTCAAAATTTAAAAAGGATGTTGTTATAATTGACTGTAACTTGTCAACATCTCACTTAAGCCTTTCTTTAGGAATGTACTATTGCCCTGTGACTATTAACAATGTCCTAAGGGGAGAGAAGAATATTTTTGAAAGCATGTACGAGCACTCAAGTGGGATGAAAATAATCCCTGCTTCGTTGCATTTGAGAGAGATAGAAAGGGTCGATATAACAAAATTAAAGGATGTTATAAAGGATCTTAATGGAAAGGTTGATTTCATATTTCTAGATGCTTCTCCTGGTCTAGGGAGGGAGACCTATGCGGCAATTCATGCAAGTGAAGAGATTATACTTGTTACGAATCCTAACCTTCCTTCGGTTTCAGATGTAATAAAATGTAGAGAAATAATAAAAGATGTTAAGAAAAAGTCCTTAGGCATAGTGTTGAATATGGTTCAAAGAAAAAGTTATGAATTGACTAAGAAAGAGATTGAAGAATTGACAGAAATACCAGTTATAGCTTCTGTACCTCAAGATAATAATGTTCACAAAAGTCTAGCGAACAAAAAGCCGGTTGTTATGTTCAGACCAGGATCAAAATCCAGCAAAGAGCTTATAAGACTTGCGGGTTGGTTTATAGGTGAAAAGAAAAAAGGATTCTTTCCTTTATTCTTTGGCAAAAAATAGATTTTTAAAAACAGCTTGCCAAATATCTATATGGTCGTTGAAATAACAATCGATACAGTAATATTATTTTTAGCTTTCGTGGTTGTAGTATTCCTTCTTTATAAGACCTTCAAGCTCCTAATAAGGGCTTCTTTAATAGTCACTGCAGCATTCACCTTCCCTTGGATCGCTCAATACATAGGCTTGCCTATAAAAGCTAGCATGGAGGTAGGAACCACTTTCGCGCTTGCTGGGTTTGGCCTATTCCTAACTTATGAATTCTTCAATTTCATCGTTCAACTCTTCAGAATTTTAATATGGCCTTTCAAAAAGAAGAAAGTGAGTTAATGGAAGTAGAAATAAAGAGAAAAATCGTCCATGCTCTAGGTGTTTACGCTATACTTCTAATTCAAATTTTTGGTAGAATCAACGCCGCTCTTATAATGCTGTTTGCTACCGTAGCTGGCTTTCTGTTGGCTGAATATAGAAAGGATAGGAAAAAATACAAAATCATAAAAATAAAACCTATTGACGATTTTGAAGAAGTTGTAGAGAATGAATTCAAGACTGTTGAAAGGAGAAATAGTCTGCCGTTCAAAGGCGCCATAGAGTTTGGCTTGGGATGTTTTATGGCAACTATTTTATTTAGAGATAATATAGCAATAGCCTGTATAACCGTGCTAGCCTTGTCAGACTCCATGTCAACCTTAGTAGGTTATTATTTTGGAAAGCACAAACTACCCGTAAACAAGAAGAAGACGTGGGAAGGAAGCACAGCATTTTTCATAATATCTTTTTTCATACTAACATTTTTTACAAACCCGTTAAACGCCTTTATTTTAAGTTTAATCGTAACTTTCGTTGAAATGCTTCCTCACTTCGACGATAACCTTTCAATACCTTTGGCGCTTGGAATAGCGATGATTTTACTTCTGTAGAAAACTATATAAATAATAAGAGAGTAAGTGTTTTTATGTTAGCTCAATTCGGTGGTGATTTATTATCAACCATAATAACTTTTATTTTCTTTTTAATAGTTGTTATCTTCGGTCCTAGATTAATGACTATGCAGACTATTCTAAAGTTGGAGCAAGAAGTAAAGGAATTAGAGGGGATGGCTGAAAAGTCTAAAGGTTATATATTAAAGTCCCTTTCTAAAAGGTCTGACTCAAAATTAAGAGAAAATGTTAGTAACTTTTTAGAATTTTTTGCAATAGAGCCTGTTTCAGTAGACCCTTACGGAGTAATTAAAAAAATAGATCATATAGTTAAAAATTCTAATCAAAGATTTACTTACTTTGTAAACCAAGTTGCTCCTAATTTTTCAGAGGTTAGAAAAAGAGACATTAAAAATGCTTTAGAAGGAGCAATGATGACTCATCAGGTTGCAAAAATAGTTAGGCATTATTTAGAGCTGATAAAGAAGTATAAGATGTTTCAATTAGCAATGATAATTCAAATGCAACTGCCTTTGATAACTAGAGTTGCAAAAGCTGCAATGCATGCAACCCATGCTTTCGTAGACGGCATTCCAATAGGTGATGGAATAGGTCCTTTAACAGCAGCAACTCTAATGAAAGAAAAAGTAAAAGTATTCAAAGAAGACGAATTTTCTGTAGCTGAGGCTAATATTGCTGGAAGAAGAGTTTGGGTTTCAAAGGCTGAGGGTCCTGGAGCATCAACAGGATATCCAGGAAAATTCTTAACCAAATTCTTTAAAACCCAAAAGATTAACAAGATAATCACAATCGATGCGGCGTTAAAATTAGAAGGCGAAAAAGCAGGGTCGATAGCAGAAGGTGTTGGTGTTGCAATAGGTGGAAACGGCGTTGACAGATATGAGATAGAAGAGATATCAGTTAAAAATAATATTCCGTTGGACGCTGTTGCAATAAAAGTATCTGAAGAAGAAGCCCTGATGCCTATGAAAAAAGAGATTTTGGACTCTGTTCCTAAAGCTATAGAAGCTGTTAAAAAGGCTGTTTTAAGAGCTAATAAGAATGATAAAATAATGATAATGGGTGTAGGGAACACTTGCGGCATAGGTAATGATTTTAATTCTGTTGCTAAAGCTGAGGAAAAAATAAAAAGTCATATTAAGAAAAGTGAAGAGAAGAAAAAAGAGAGAAAAGTAATAAGAATCTAAAGGTTTATAAATTCTCAAAACGCATTTTCAAAAGTGATTTTATGGGACTAAGACCAGGAAGATGTTATCATAAATTAAAGAAAAAGCCTTATACAAGGATTTCGATACATAGACCTAAAATAAGCTATGTAAAGGGTGTACCCGCAAACAAAATTCACCAATTCGAGGTCGGCAAGAAAGGCAATTATCCTTTAAAGTTCTTCTTAGCGGTTGAAGGGGACATCCAGATAAGGTCTAATTCACTAGAGGCAGCCAGAGTTACTGCAACCAAATATCTAACCAAGCATTTAGGAGAGAACGGGTTCTTTTTAAAAATCCTGGTTTATCCTCACCATGTTTTAAGAGAAAACTCCATGGCAACAGGAGCTGGAGCCGATAGATTTTCCGAAGGAATGAGACATAGTTTTGGAAGACCTATCGGTCAAACAGCTAGAGTTAAAGGCGGACAGAACATATTGCTCGTTCAGGTACCTGAGAATGCAAGGGAAATGGTGAAAGAAGCCTTGAGAAGAGCAACCACCAAACTGCCAGGAGAATGCAGAATGGTAGGTTAAATTTCATAATACCTTCTACTTAATTTAAGAACTAGAAAACGAAAATAAAATTATAAACAAGATAATTAATTTGTGATTTAATGATAGTCCTCATTACCGGAGCTACAGGGCGAATAGGAAAGCATTTAGTTGATTCTTTAATAAAACAAGGAGAAAAAGTGCGAGTCTTGATAAGAGAAGGTATGATTGAGAACGAGCAGGTTGAAATTTTCTATGGAGACTTGTTGAATAAAGAATCTCTAAAGAAAGCTGTAGAGGGTGTAGATGTAATTTATCATTTAGCTGCTGTTGTTGACTATTTAGCTCCAGAAGAAGTTATGTTTAACGTAAATGTTATCGGAACAAAAAATCTTTTAGAAGTAACCAAGATAAGAAAATTCATTTACTTAAGTTCTACTGCTGTAATGGGTAAGAAACTTAAAGAATTGCCTGCAACTGAAAACACTCCTTGTAAACCTTCAGATTTCTATGGTAAAACCAAGCTTGAGGCCGAGACGCTTGTAAAAGCAGCTGGTGGAATAATCATAAGATCTGCAGATGTTTTTGGTTCAGGTTTTATGGAAGGTTACAGTTATGTTATTTCTCATTTAGAGAAAGGCAACTTACCTGTAATAGGTGATGGAAAGAATTTCATACAATGGATACATATAAACGATTTAATTCAAGCTTTACTATTAGCAAAGGAGAATGGAAAATCCGGTGAAGTCTACATTGTCGCTGGGAAAGAAGTTAAGACTTTAAATGAATGTTTAGGCCTTTTATCCAAATATCTTGAGGTTGAACCTCCAAAAAAGCACACCTCAAAGATTTTAGCTAAGACAATGGCTAGCTACAAAGTTTTTACATCTAAGATTAAGAAAGAAAAGCCAGAAGTTATCCCACAATACATAGATAAGATGACTGCTAACAGAAGTTTTGATATTTCTAAGGCTAGAAAAGAGCTTGGCTTTGAACCGAAAGTAAGTTATGAAGAAGCTGCAAAGGAAATGATTGATGAATATAAAAAACTAAAACAAGAACAAGAGGAAAAACTAAATCAGCATCAAGAAAACATCCCCGAAGAGCAAAGTAAAGATCAAAGTTAAAGGAAAAGTCAACCCATACCTAATTCCTTCTTTTATTATAACATACCTCTTATTCTTCTTTATTTTTTGAACCTGTTCTTTTGTTAGCCCCTTTATTAATCTTTTATATAATTTTAGTTTAGGAATATCTTCACCAAGCATGTCATCCACCTTCAGCTTTCTAACAGGTATTCTCTTGTAAAATCCCTTGTCTATAGACTTTGCAAACTTCCAGAAAATTACCATGATAAATGATAAAAAGAAAATTACTGAAAAAACTTTAAGATAAAAGAATGAAACAACTGAAAGAGATAAAAGCGTTAATAGAATTATCATTAATGAGGGCTGTTCTACTGATTTAAAGAAGCTCTTGCTTATGCCATCATTCCTATATAAAAGAATCATAGAATATGTCAATGAATAGACTGCTCCAATGAAAAAGCTATTTATAAAAAAGCTTATGGCAAACGGGAAATAGGTATTGATTACAGTTAGATTTGGAAGAAGAACTCCTAATGCCACTAGAAGTTCTCCATCGCCTCCACCCCATTGTCCTGTAAAATACATAGCTAATCCAAAGATCAGGAACAAACCGCCAAACATTAGAGAATTAATTAAATTATTGAAGTCTCCAGTTAAAAAACCATAAACAGAGTGAAGTATTAATCCAATGATTATCATTGTGATACATAGGCTGTCTGGAATGTTAGACGTTTTTAAATCGTAAATACCTGCTGCAAGACTTCCTATTAAGGCAATTGCTATCAATAAAAGCTCAAGCATACTTTAATATTTCATACAATATTATATATAAAATAAAGTTGATTGAATGCCAGAAAAAATTAAAAAGAACAGCTTGGTTCTACTGCTAGGCAAAAGAAAGAACTATTTGGTAAGACCTATTAAGTTTAGCTGTGAATTTGGTTTTTTCGACTTGAGAAAGCTGATTGGAAAGAATTATGGAGTTAAAATAAAGATAGGCAAAGAGAATTTTACAATTGTAATTCCAAGTATAATAGATTTTCTTAAAAAGGCGAAGAGAGGACCTCAAGTAGTATTACCAAAGGATTCATCTGTTATACTGTCTGTTACAGGTTGTTCATCTAAATGGAAGGTAGTTGATGCAGGGACAGGCTCTGGATTCTTGACTCTGTTCTTAGCAAACATCGGCTGCAAGGTTTATTCTTATGAGAAAAGGAAGGAATTCTACGATATTGCTAGCAAGAACGCAAAAAACTTTGGGTTCAAGAATATTTTTTTAAAAAATTCCGATATTACAAAAGGAATAAAGGAAAAGGATGTAGACTTGGTAACCTTGGATATGCAAAATCCAGAAAAAGCCGTAAAAAATGCTTTCAAAGCCTTGAAATTTGGCGGATGGCTAGCAGTTTACTCGATGCACATCGAAGAAGTTAAAAAAGTTTATGAGGAATTGAAAAAATACAATTTTGTGGACATAAAAATCTTAGAGAGCATTCAGAGGGAATGGCAATCGCTAGGAAATCTCTCTAGACCGAAGACCTACATGCTTGCCCACACAGGATTTCTAACGTTTGCAAGAAAGATGTAGGTCTAATATTTCTTTTTTATGATTTCCTCTATAGCCCATCTAGCACTATCAACTATGCTTAAACCAAGTGCTTCGCTAAGAGTAAAATATCTTGAGTCAAGAACCTTTTCAATTTTTGTTATGTCATCATTCAAAGGCTCTGCTATTAAGAAGAATATTAAAGCATGATAATTAAATTGAGTTCTAATAATCTCTTTGAAACCTAAAAACTCTTTTATTTTTACATTCAAACCAAGCTCTTCTTTTATCTCTCTTATACCAGCTTCTTCAATGGTTTCTCCAAAATCCACTCCACCCCCAGGGAAAATCCAATGCTCTTTATTGTCTTCTAGAACCTCTTTTACGAGCATCACTTTGTTGTCTCTCATCAGAATGATTGCTGATATTATTCTGGGAGCTTTGTTCATTAGAAGAATTTAGTATTAACAAATAAAAATGTGGGCCCGGCCAGATTTGAACTGGCATCACGAACTCCCGAAGCTCGGATACTAAACCAAGTTATACTACGAGCCCTTAATAAGAAGATTATTTTGATAAATTAAATAATTAAGCAAATACCTCGACAACGGCTCCAATAAGCACAGCCAGAAGAGCCAAACCCATCAGAATCAACGAATCCCTTAAAACAAAGAAGAATTCCTTGCTGAATAACTTCTCTCTTATAACTCCTACAGACAAGACTCCACCAGCTATTCCTGCCAGAAAGTATGATGCTATCTCTATGGGGGCGTGAGGTATAAGGCTAATGCTTCTTACTAAAAACTCTTCTATTAGACCCTTCCTTAAGAATGAAGATAAATATAAAGCAAGAATAGAGGCATTCCAAGCAAGTATTATAATTGCTCCTGATCCAAGGAGGAATGATAAAAGAAAGGATAATCCCATAACTCTAAGATTGTTTTCAATTATCATTTCTAAAATTTCTGAAGCTACAAACGCTCCTGATGGGTTTGTTATCGACGTCACCCTCTCTATTTCAGACAATTGATCTTGGAAAATATATCTAACATACTTCTCTTCAGAGAAGGTAGAAACCATGAAAATCGAAAGAAAGACGCCTAAAAAGAACAGACTAAAAATTAAAATGGTCTCTCCATGCCTCTGGAAAAAACTTTCTTTTATTCTGTTCTCTGCTTCCTCCCTTTCTATCTCCTCCTCTTCCTTAAATATCCCGTAAATCATAGGTGTTACTCCAACAGTTATGAACAATGTTATTATCTTTCCGGTAGAAGTTCCAGGGAATATCATATCCGCAAGATAAATTGAAGCAAGTGAAACTATCATAGAAAAAATAAGCATATCTATAGGTTTTCTTATAACTTTCTTGACAGGTATTAACGACTCCAAAACCATATGAATATAATTGATGTCCTTATTTAAATTACATTCTAAATACTTTTAGTCCAAGTAGTGAATAATCTATTTATTTGTATAAACTTATAAGATTTTTATGCCAGATGAGAAACTAATAAAAAGAAGATTACCTTCAATAGAAAAAAGCATATCCGAAATTCATCCTGATTCTGATGTTAGGATAAGACTAATAGGGACTATTATTGATATAGGACCAAATTCTATTGTTTTAGATGACGGGTCAGGAAAGATAGAAGTTTATTTCGAGGAAATTCCTAAGGTCAGACAAGGACAACTAGTCAGAGTGATAACGAGGATACTTCCTTTAATAGACGGATATGAATGTAAGGGAGAAATTTTACAAAGTTTAGATGGTTTTAATCTAAAATTATATAAAAAAGCTAGAGATCTTACGGGGTGATTTAATGTTTAAGGCTGTTACGAAAGATTCAAAACTGCTTAGAGATAGCATAGACACGATTTCTCAGTTAATAGATGATGGTTTGTTTAAGTTAAAGAAAGATGGGATGGAACTTATTGCTGCTGACAGGGCCATGGTCTCGTTTATCGATTTTAAATTAAGATCTTCATCATTCGATGAATATGAATGCGACAAGGAAATGTCGATTGGATTGAACTTGTTGAATTTTTTAACTGTGTTGAAAAGGGCTAATGTTGATGATAAATTAACTTTGGAATTGAACGAAAAAGAAAACAAGTTTGGGGTAATTCTAGAAGGAGACTCTAAGAGAAAATTTGCCATTCCTTTGATAGAGATTTCAAGAGAGGACATACCACAAATCGACCAGCTAAAGTTTAGCGCTTCAGCAGAGGTTAGGGCAGACATACTCGAGCAAGGCATTATTGATGCTGGCATAGTCGCCGACTCAGTTGTAATAGAACTTTCACCAGAAAACTTGAGGATGTGTGCTGAAGGAAACAGTAGTAAGGCTGAATTAAGTCTTGAAAAAGGAAATGATGCTTTATTTGACTTGGACGCAAATGAAATAGTCAACTCTCGATATTCGCTAGAGTACTTGAAAAAAATGATAAAAGGCTCTAGACTAGCCGAGAAAGTTAAATTAATGATAGGAAAAGACTTTCCATTGAAAATCGAGTTCAAGGGAGATAACGCATTGCTGTCCATGATTTTAGCCCCACGCGTCTCAGATGAATAGAAGTTACTTCAACTTTTTTATTACCTTGATAGGCATCCCTCCAACCAATGTTTTTGGAGGAACATCCTTGTTAACAAGTGAATTATAGCCCACCATAGAACCGTCTCCTAATACGACGCCCGGTCTTACAATAGAAGAATTACCAATTAAAACCTTCTTTCCTATTTTTATCTCCCCTATTAATATCTCGTCTATAAGATACTCATGAGTTATTAGTTTTGAATCCCATCCAATAATGCTACCATCACCTATAGTAATCAGTTCAGGGAAAAACGGGTCTATTAAGGCACCTGGTGATATGACAACATCCTTACCTATCTTAACACCCATTGCTCTGAAAACGTTATTCTTAATAGAGCAAGGTGGTACGAGTTTCATTAGCGTCATAAGGAAAGAGTAAAATAATACAACTATCGGATTTCTTGTTTTATACCATTCGCATGCAGAATTCATCCTCTTTCCTTTGTATTTAATCCTCTTTATTCTGTCGTTTACCATAAAAGTTATATAATTTTCTTAAATAAAAATGAGAATTTATATTTTTTCGTAAAGAGCTGCTAGAATAACGGGTAATATTATAGTGGCATCACCATCAACCGTAACGTATTTAGCCTGCTCTTTGACCTTACCCCAGCTTACCGCCTCGGTCAAACGAGCCCCCGACAATGAACCGTCATATTGAGTGGCAGTTGTAATATAAACAGCATAATCAAGACCTCCAGAAAATTGTGAAAACCATATCACATGGTGCTTTGAAATACCACCACCAATCATTAGGGCTCCATGATTTTTTTTCGTAAATGCTATGTCCAAAAGCTCTTTTTCGTCTTGAAGAATATCTAGTTTGAATTTATGGTCCTGCGAAAATAATACCAAATTAGTTCCAAATGCACCGTCGGTTATACCAGGCACATAAACAGGAATATTCTTTTTTGCAGCTTGGTAGAGAATAGAATTTTTATCATCCAATCTTTTACCAAACTCATACACTAATTCTCTTCCTGACCATTCATTCTTCTGCTTGACAAGTTCCTCCAGCACAGGTTGCATTTTTTTCTCCAATATTATTCCATAGCTCTCGTTTGGGATTAGAATGTTCCCTAATCTGTTTATACCAGCCTTGTGAAGTTTTGTATCATCAAGCTCGAATGAGCCGTGGAAATAATCTCCTCCATAAGCTTTAGCAAGGTCATGATCTAAGGTGCCACACGTCGTTATAATAATATCAACCAAACCTTTCTCTATCATCTGGGCTATTGCTCCTCTTAGACCTGTAGAGACTATACAAGCCGGAAAGGAAAGGAATTTTATACAGTCTTTATCCTTTACCATATTTTCTAGGATGTAAGCTGCTGAGGCTAGGTTCTTTGCAGAGAATCCTCCAGAAGAATCCATTTGTTTAATTAAATCTGAAAAATTTATTTTTTCCAAGTTCATATCTTCTACTTTTCTTTTCAATAAATCGTTCATAAGAAGAATAATGATATTTAAATGTTAAAAAGCTTTATATGTTTATGAATCATCTGGAAGTTCTAAAATACTATTCTAGAGAAGATATCCAGAATGCAATGTTAAGCTTTTCCAAAGACAAAGAAGTGGTTGGAAGTTTAAAAGACGGTTCTTACTTGAACAGACCAGATATACTGCTCTATCCAAAGGATATCATAGAAAGAGTGAAAAAAGGAGTAGTTGCATTTCATTGCTCTGTTGAGAACTGGTTTAACCCAATGCAACTCTCTACAAATCTAACTCAAAAAGAAATGGATAACCTGAGGAAGGGGTTCGACTTTATAATTGATATTGATTCTAAGGTAAAATTAAGTCACTCTATTGCTGCGGCTGAAGTGATCTACAATTTTTTAAAGGATTTAGGAGTTAAACCGTCTATAAAGTTTTCAGGACGCAGGGGAGTTCATATAGGAATTTCATCAGAAGCTTTTCCAGAAACAATAGATTTTAAAAAAACTAGCAGTAGATATCCTGAACTACCTCAGACCTTAGCTGAGTTTATAAAAGAAAAAGTTAAAGAACAAATTCTAGAGGAGTTAATAAGCATAGAAGGTGGAGTTGCTTCGCTTGTGAAGTGCCTACCATCTATATCAGAATTATCACCCTACGCTTTCATAGAAATAGAAAAAGGTTGGGGTAATCGTCACTTATTCAGAATGCCTTATTCATTACATCCAGCACAATGGTTGGTCTCTTTACCGATTAAGATAGATAGCCTAAAAAGTTTCAAAATAGAAGATGCTAAGCCAGAAAAAGTAAAACCTAACACAGACTTTCTGATGAATAAAGAAGGTGAGGCTACTGAACTACTTTTGCAGGCATTCGATTGGAAGAGCAAGCAACCGAAAGAGGTAATTAAAGAGACTTTGATAAGACCCAGATATACGAAAGTAGTATCAGAAGAATATTTTCCACCTTGCATCAATGCTATAATTAACGGATTAAAGGATGGAAAGAAAAGATCTTTGTTCACATTAATAACCTATTTAAGGAACATGAACTGGAGTCAAGAAGATGTAGAGAAAAAAATAGCTGAGTGGAATATGAAAAATTCCAGTCCTATAACTGAGAGGTTTATTAAAACCCAATTAAAATGGCACTTTAGGCAAAACAGAATGCTTATGCCTGCAAACTGTAGTAGCGAGCTTTTTTATGATAGTATAGGAATTTGCAAGCCTGATGCCATCTGCAATTCTAAGAGCATAAAAAATCCTGTTAAGTATCCATTCAAACTTATGAAAAAGAATAAAGTATCTTAGATTATATTATTTTTTCCCTTTAATCTTCCTTTCTATCATTTTTTCTTCATCTTCTATTAAATCCTCTTCTTTCTTTATGACTTTCTCAACTTTTTTCTCATATTCTTTTATTTCATGTTCCTCTCTTTTGTAGAGCCTTTCAGTTATTTCAGCTATCCCTGTGAAAACTAAAGCAATTACAAACACGTTTATCAGAACAACTATGTCAAACTCAACTCCATGTATTGTAACTGCAATCATATCTTCTATAACACTGTATATTATCAAGAATATGAAGAACGATATTATCCTGACGTAATTTTTCTTATGCTTTCTAATATGGTGGTATGTCTTTTGGTGAAATTTAACTTTCTCAACTGGTTCTTGCATATTAAATATTTTATATCCATTAATAAATGCCCCTACCGTGATTTGAACACGGATTACGACTGACTTTAAAAACTAATTAAAAGTGTGTGCAACTACTATATTTAATATGCCCTTGTGGTGCAACTTGGATAACACAGTTCCCTGCGGAATTTAAGTGGAAAGGAGCAGATCTGGGTTCAAATCCCAGCGAGGGCACACACTGTTATTTCGATATTATCTGCTCTCAGAAAAACCCTCAGGAACCCCGGTGCTTAGCTTGAAGTGTTATTGTAGGCAGTCGGGACCACCGGGGCGCTCCGGGAGATTGAATAGGTTATTTTCATATAACCTATGAAAAAAAGGGGCAAATAATAGTTAATTTTTAAAGCTATTAATAAAGGCTATATGAAATATTTTTATGTTAGATAACTTAGAAAAATATCTAAAATCCACAAAAAAAGCAAACCTTAAAAAATTAGAAGATATTGTGGATTCTTTTGTTATCGATTCTTCTGGGAAACCAAAAAAATATGAAATAAAAATAAGATCTAATCCAGCCTTCCATTCTAAAGCAAGAATAGCTCCCGAAAGGGAGACTAGAAAAGTGGAAACAATTTCCTTAGGATTTAAAACACCTCCACCATTAGAATGTATTTTTTGTGATCCAAAAAACAAGGCTGCTAAATTTGCTAAAGAAACCGGTTTAGAAGAACATTATTATCTGAATGATTCTGCTGCGTTCTCGAATCTTTTCACTTTTGGAAAGGTACATGGCGTAGTGCTCTATAATTATAAGAACCATATAAAAGACCCGAGAAGCTTAACCGTAAACAATTGGATAGATGGTATAAAACTTGTACAAAGAATAGGGAAGGAATCAAAGAAAAAGTATGTCTCTTCGCACGTCAACTGTGGTGTTAAAGCAGCAAGTTCTTTAGAACACTTTCATGGTCAGTTTCATTGTGAAGATGAACCTTTGTCAAGGACAGCTAGACTAATGATGTTTGGCAAAAAGAACTATTGGAAATCTTGGGTTAAGGCATTACTTGAACAAAACTTAGTGATAGATTTCGATGCGAAAAGCAAAACTGCTTTTTTTGTTGAGTGGTCGCCTGTTTTCGGGAAAACAGAATTGGTTATTATTAATTTAGAAAATCCCTGCTTTCAAGATATGAACGATGATGAAGTGAAAGCAGTTGCAAATTTCTTAGAAAAAGCCGTAAAAATAACTATGGAAAATGTGAGCGATCAATTTAACATAGTTAATCTTAGCGGTTCTTGTAAAGATAATTTCTGCAATCAATTCAGAATATTCCCTAGATCACCCTTATCACATGGAGTAAAAACTTGGGAAGGTTACCTTGAATCTATGGGTGAAACCGTACCGCATATACTTCCAGAAAAGCTTGCTGAGATTGCAAGAAAATATTAAAGTTCTTTCTTAATAATTTCAGAGTATTTTTGAACCAATTCTTTTTCTCTTCTTTTATTTTTCGCTTCAGCACACAGATTTATTTCTGGTAAGGTCTGACTCCCTCTTATTATAATCCATTCAACTTTGTTAAGCTTTATTTTAAATCCATCTGCAATGTCTATAGATTTCGGATATCTTTTTCTTAATTTTTCTACAACTTCGTCCTTTTTTTCATCTGTTTTTGCATCTATGTAAATTTTTTCAACTGGGTTGAATTTGATTTTTTTAATCATTTCATCTAAACTCTTTTTTGACTCTTTTAATATTTTACACATCTGTAAGGCTGATAGTAAACCGTCTGAAAAAGGATAAAATTCGTTAAAGAAATAATGAGAACTTTCTTCTCCAGCAAATAAAGCTTTTTCATATAAAATTTTCTGTTCTATGAAGCTATGGCCAACTCTAGACCAACTAAGCTTACCGCCTCTATCTTTAGAAAATTTCTCCAATTCACTAGCACAATCAAAAGTTGCTACTACTTCTCCTTTTTTCTTTTTTAATATGTTCTCGATAAATATTGCACTAACAACGCTCGGATCGACATACTTACCGTTAGAGTCAATGAAAATAGCTCTGTCCGCATCGCAATCAAAGGCAACACCAAATTCTGCTTTTTCCTTTATAACAGCTTCCTTTGCATTATCCAGCAATTTTCCCCAAGGTTCAAGCATATGAAAGCCGTAGAGGCTAGCATCAGGCTTAACATGCAATGGAACTACGTCTAGATTAAAATCTTTTAAGACCTCTAAAGATTTTATACCAGCCCCTCCTAGAAAGTCAAAAACAATTTTTCCGTTTAATTTTTCGAACTTTCTTTTTATGAAACTACTATATTCTTTTGTGATATCTTCTTCTATAACTTTACCTTCTTTACCTATAATAAATTTTTTAGATTTAAAAATTCTTTCAAGAAATTTATTTTCTTTTATAAAGCTAACGCCTTTTGGATTGATTAGTTTAAAGCCAGTCCAGTATACAGGATTGTGACTTGCTGTTATGTGACAACCAAATACTTTATTTTTCCAAGCAAAAAAATAAGCAAATGGATTAGGAACCATTCCCAAGGATATTACGTTACAACCAGTAGAGGTTAGTCCAGAGACAAAATTGTTAAATACGTTAATAGAAGAAGGCCTTGTATCAAAACCTATACAAACGTTTCCTTTTCCACTTAATAATGTCCCTAAAGATTTACCTAAATCTAGAGCTATCTCATCAGTTATATCCTTACCATATATGCCTCGAATGTCGTAAGCCTTGAAAATGTTCATAATAATTATTACTCTTATTTAAGAAAATATTAATCGTGAGAGTGTAAAACTATTGTATGTGGTTTAGACATGTCTTCTATACTATATTTGATTCCTTCTCTACCCATACCAGAGCTTTCATCTCCACCAAAAGGAAATATGCCTATACCATGCATTGGATGAGAGTTTATGTGAACTGAACCAGATTCTATTTTTTGAGCAGCATCAAAAGCCTTGTCTATATTCTTTGTGAAAATACAAGAATCCAGTCCATACTCAGACTCGTTTGCAAGTTTAATTGCTTCTTCATAATTCTTAACTCTTATTATCGTAACGACTGGTCCAAAGGTTTCCTCCCATGCAATCCTCATATCTCTATTTACAAAATCCAAAACGGTTGGTTCATAATAGCCATGGCTGTACCTTTTTCCACCATATAATATCTTTGCGCCTTTACTAACAGCATCGTTAACAAGTTCTTCAACCTTTTTAGCTGCTTTTTCATTTATCAATGGTCCAACTAAAGTGTCAGGGTTTCTAGGGTCTCCAAATTTCCAGTTTTTAACCTCTTCTAGAATAGCACTAACAAATCTATCAGCTATAGGCTCGACTACTAATATTCTGCTAATTGCATCACACCTCTGACCAGAAAATTTTAAGGAGCCTGTTACACATTCTTTGACAGCTAGATTTAAGTCACAGTCTTCTAAAACAATTGCAGGAGCCTTTCCTCCTAATTCCATGTGTAATTTTTTCATTCCAGCAACACTTGCTATATGTTTTCCGGCTGCACTACTACCTGTAAATGAAATCATATCAACCTTAGGATGTGAACTTAAATAATCCCCTATCTCAGAACTTGGACCTGTAATAACATTTACAACCCCATCGGGTAGACCCGCCTCCTGCATAATTTTTCCAAACATTAGAAGACAGATAGGGTCATCGCTCGCAGGTTTAACTATAATTGAATTTCCAACCGCTATACCAGGAGCTATTTTTGCTATACCAGTAAACAATGGATAATTGAATGGTGTTATAGATAAGATAATTCCTAAAGGTTGTCTAATAACCATTCCCATACTTTTTTTATCAGAAGCTACATCACCCTTTATTATTTCGCCTCTCGTTTCCTTTGCTTCGTCAGCAGCATAATGTAACCTATCAAGAGAAGCGTTAATCTCTCCTTGAGCCTGTTTCATCGTCTTCCCTGATTCTTTCATAATAATGTCTATAAACTCGTCCTTATTCTGTTCCAATAAGTTTCCAATTTTATCAAGAATTTTTGACCTTTCAGATGCATCCATATTAGCTATTTTTGTTTTTGCATTGAAAGCTGCTTGAACAGCCTTTTCTGCATCCTCTTTGTTCGCTTTCTGCACCCTTGCTACTGTTGAACCGTCTGCAGGGCTTTTTATTTCAGATGTATCAGAAGTTTCAACCCACTGACCGTTAATAAGCATCTTATAAACTGTTTCGTTATTTCTTACAAATCTTATTGAGTCAAAAATGGACATTTTTATCTATAAAGAATAGTCTATTAGCTTAATATATTTGTATTGCTTTTGTAATGTTTTTTAGTTAATTTTACCTCGAAACCTTTATATTCAAGTCTTAACAATTTGTAGTGTATGAAAATTACGTTAAGCGTTATTAAGGCTGACGTGGGCGGATACGTCGGCCATTCTGCAAGTCATCCAGATATCCTTGAAGTCGCGAGGCAAATTCTACAGGATGAGAAGAATAAAGGTTTTATAAAAGACTTTCATGTAACATCTTGTGGTGACGACCTAGAACTGATAATGACGCATGTTTATGGTATTAACAATGACGGCATTCACGGAGTTGCTTGGAACATATTTACAAAAGCTACTGAAAAGGCAAAGGAACTTGGTTTATATGGAGCAGGACAAGACATTCTAAAAGAGACGTTCTCTGGCAATCTAAAAGGAATGGGTCCAGGCTATGCAGAAATGGAATTTGAAGAAAGAAAGTCAGAACCAGTTATAATATTCATGGCAGATAAAACAGAACCAGGTGCTTGGAATTTTCCTTTATATAAGATATTTGCAGATCCCTTTAATACGGCTGGACTCGTAATCGATCCTGAGATGCATGAAGGATTTAATTTCTTAGTAGAGGATATAAGAGAGGAGAAAGAAGTAATGATAGAATCTCCAGAGCATATATATGATTTATTAGTTCTGATAGCTGCACCTAGCAGATATGTAGTAAAGGCAGTTTACACAAAAGCTGGAGAAATAGCTGCTGCAACAAGCACTCAAAGACTTTTCCTTATTGCAGGAAAGTATGTTGGGAAGGATGACCCGGTTATGATAGTTAGAGCCCAGCATGGACTTCCAGCCGTTGGCGAAGTACTAGAGCCATTTGCATTTCCGCACTTAGTCGAGGGTTGGATGAGAGGAAGTCATAATGGTCCATTCATGCCAGTTTCTGTTAAAGATGCTACACCATCTAGGTTTGACGGACCTCCTAGAGTCATGGGGTTGGGCTTCCAAATAAAAAATGGTATGTTAGTAGGGCCTAGAGATATGCTTGGTGATATAAGTTTTGATAGAGCTAGAGAAAAGGCAAATGAAATAGCAGACTTTTTGAGACAGCATGGTCCATTCGAACCTCACAGACTATCACCTGAATCTATGGAATATACAACCTTACCTGAAGTTTTAAAAGAGCTTGAAAATAAGTTTGTTGGAGAAACTAAGAGGCATAGACAAAGATTCTTGGCGCACCATCTTAGACGTAAAGTCTTAGAAAAGCATAAAAATAAGTTCAAAAAAATCAGTTAATCTACTTAGTGAATGCTAATGAAGTTAAGACTTCCAGTGCTAATTGTAAATCTAAAAGAATATGATGAAGTTCTAGGGAATAGCCCTTTAAAATTTGCGCAGGCTGCTAAAAGATTATCTAAAAAACACAATGTGACTATTCTAATCGCCCCACCAGATCCTCTTATTGATAATACAGCTGAAATCACCTTAACACTCTCCCAACATTTAGATCCATTTGAACCTGGAGCCCACACAGGAGCTCTTATTGCAAAGGAAATAAAAAAACTTGGAGCAATCGGTTCTTTGATAAATCACTCTGAAAAGAGAATCCCTCTTGATGATATAAACAAATGCGTTGACTTATGCAAAGAGTATGAACTAATTTCAGTGGTATGTGTACAGAACTGCGAAGAGGCTGGAGAACTTGCTATGTCAAAGCCTGATTTTATTGCGATAGAACCGCCAGAGTTGATAGGCGGTGAGGTTTCGGTTTCAACCGCAAAACCGGAAATAATCAAAAATTCTGTTGATTGTATAAAAAAGGTTTCACCCAATACCGAAGTGTTATGCGGTGCTGGAGTGAAAAACAGAGAGGATGTTAAAAAAGCTATAGAACTCGGAGCGAAGGGAATTCTGGTCGCGTCTGGTGTTGTCAAGTCGTCGGATATAGAAAATGCAATGGAAGAATTAATAAAGGGAATGATATGAAATTCAATATTAAAAAGGTAAAAGGAAAAAAAGTAGTAATGAAAGTTAAAGACGCAATAAAAGAAGGAAAGAATATCTACAAAGATATCAAAGGACATGAAAATGAAATCAACGAAATCCTTACGGATTTTGATACTGATCTGAAAGACCTTTTAGTATGCATGAACATTCTTTATCCAGGCAAAGTCAACTCTGAGCTCAAAATGATGAGGGGACATTCTCATAATGCTGAAGAAATTTACTTAGTATTAAAAGGTAAGGGTTATGTGATTTTTGACAATAAAAAAATTCCTATTAAAAAAGATGATTTAATAACGATTCCTAAGAATGTTTGGCATAGGAGTATAAACACAGGAAAAGAAAAATTAGTCTTTCTTACAATATTCCAAAAGCATGAAGGCAGTCATTTGAAAAAATACTAATATTTGTTTATTAATCTTGCTTTTTTTATAATGAAAACTCCTGAATTATCCTTTGCTTGAATTTCAGATTCTAAGATTTCAATTTTTTTCTTAAAGAAAGGAGTGTCCAAGACAGTAGTTTCTATTTCTCCACCTTCTCCTGAAGGACTTATATGATATTTTTTCCTTAGCTCAACCAATTCTTTTATTGTTTTTTCATCTATCTCTCTTCCAAGCCATTTTTCGTCTAAAGGATAAGCAAAAATTCCTGAGATTATTACTTTGAACTTATTGTTTATTATTTCCTTTAAAAGTTCTTCTTGATCTTTTTTCCATAGAGGATTAATGCAAGACAAATCTAAATTGTCACATATCCTTTGAATCCTTTCTGACTGATAAACAGACTCTACTGCGCCAGTAACAACGCCTTCTATCTTAAAAGTCTCCTTCGCCCCCCTTATCGCTTTTTCCAGGTCTTTAAGCTCTTCTTCTTTCTTACCTTCTGTAGTCACTTGAATTAGAGGCAGACTCATAGCCTCTGCTTGAAGTTTGGTAATATCGATATTTGGAGTGTGAAACATGTAGCTTTCCTTGTTTTTAGAAATTACTGTAATGAGACAGATAACTTCGTCTTTTTTCCATGCCTTGAATAATGCATAGGTTGAATCCTTACCCCCAGAAAATAAAACTCCAACTCTCATAATTTACTCTTAATTTTTGATTTTTAAATATGTCTCAGATATATTTTAAATTGTATCATTCTTACTTCTTATTATGAAAGACATGACTGCAGCGTTGATTATAGAAAATAGAAAGATTTTACTAGTTCACAATACTAAGCATGATAAATTAAGAATAGAACCTCCTGGTGGGAAAAGAGAAGATAATGAAAGCTTAGAAGATTGTGTTATTAGAGAAGTAAAGGAGGAACTATGCATAGAAATTTTGCCAATTAAATTGTTTGGAGTATTTAATACGAGTTCGCCGGAAGGTGACTTTAGAGTCTATATGTATTTATCTAAAATAAAAGAAGGCGAACCTACACTTATGGAAATAGATAAAATCTCTGATTTCGGATGGTATACTTTTGAAGACATGAAAAGATTTGAAGAAAAAGGAGTTTTAGTACCAAACTTATGCTCTGCACTTAATAAGCTTGAATCATTTTTAACTCCCTAAAACAAGTTTTTAAATACCTCTAATTATAGGTTAAGTATTTAAAATTTACTAGATATGTAGTTTATATGGAAGAAAAAATAGAGCTCAATGCTTTTCTAAGCAAACTTATAACGACCCTGAATAAAAGGCTTGAAGTTTTTGAAGAGGAAATAAGGAATTTGAAAAGAGATATAGATGTGATGAGACAGACTCAAAGTAAAGATGATGAGCCATTAAAAGTCTTAGACTCCAAGATAAGGAATTTAGAATTTTCTGTTAATTCTATTAGAAGTAAAAGTCAGGTTGATGGGTCTTTACTAAAAGTTTTAGAAAGTGAAAGAGCGTGAATGAAGAATTTGAGGCTTTTATAAAGTCTCAGTTAAAGACATTGCAAGCTCAAATAGAGATAATAAAGGGCTATTTGAATGAATATGAAGAGAAAAATAGGAAATTAAAAAAGATAATGTCTGAAGAGCTTATAACGGCTTTAATTCTTAGATTTGAAAAAAATGATGAAAGAATAATAAAATTAGACGAAAAACTAGAGTCTTTACATTTTGATCTTAAAGAAAAGCTTTCACAAGAGATTAGAAATATAAAAAATGAATTAAGCGATACTCAATTATCAAAGGCAATATCAAATTTATTAGAAGAAAGGGAGATCAAAGTTGACTCTAAACCTTTAGACGATTTAAAGGAACGTTATTGAGACTTGGAATAAAACTTTTCTAAAGCCATATTATGTGCTTTAACATAATTCTTAATTAGAATCTTCCAGTCTGCCAAGGAAGCTAAATATTTTGCCTGGGCCTTTTTAGGTATTCTTTCATTTCTAGGCATGGTCACTATAGCGTAGAGCGTTTCATAAAGCTTTTCAACAACCTCATTATGATGCTTATTTTCCCTGTCTAAGACTATTATGCCTGGCATTTCCTTCTGGTTAGAATGTTGCTTAATAAAAATTCCAAATCCAGACAAGTCAGAAGTTATAGACATAACACCGTTGGCAGCACACTCTAGCGGAGTGTATCCCCATGGTTCGTAATAAGATGGAAAGATACCGAGATGAGAACCTTGAGCAGCCTGCTCATAGTTTAGACCAAGCAATCTATCAGTTGTAGAGAGGTATGCTGGATAAAGAATAACCTTTACATTATCCTCTTTTCTGTTCAAAAGATTATTCTTTTTAAAAATGCTGACAATAGCATCATTCTCGTCTATAATGTAGGCAGACAATGGCGGGTTGCCTTCTTTTTTAAAGGAAGAGTATTTTTTCTTACATTCCTGCAAGAATTCTTTTCTAAAAACTAAGTTAGTTGTAGGTGATTTGTCTTTTAATATAGAGTCCAAAGTCATCTCTTCTATCCAAGGCAATTCATCTGAAACCTTTTCTTTAATATCATCGTAGATTTTTATGCTTTCAAGAAGGTCTACATTCTCCTTAATATTATCCTTTGGTACGTAAAACAGCACGAAAATATTCCTTTTTGTGCCTTCCTTTTTCATTTTATCGTTCAACTTTCCCAAAGACTCTATTAAAATATCATAACCCTTGTTTCTAATCTCATATCTACCGGATGTAAAGAAAACCATAGAATCCCACATATTGGTTTCATAATAGGGGTTGAAGTAAGCATTGAAAAAATGTTTCATTTTTTGAAGGTATTTTTTATGTAATAAAGCAAATTCTTCCATTGTTGGAAATCTTTCTATATCCAAACCGTTTGGCAATACGACATCAGGCCTCTTTCCAAGAATATACTCTGCTTCTTTTGCCGTTATTTCTGAAACTGTTGTGAATAAGCTTGCATTCTCTACACATGCCCTTTCCATCAAATGCTTTGCTTGAACACCATATTTGTAAGGTCTTTTAGGATCTAGTTTAATGCCTTTTTTCAGATTTTCATCAACTTCAGAATAAAGGTCTTCTCCCCAACCAGCTATTGTTCTTCCAAGCATTGTTGCATGAGTAGAAAAAATTGTAGGAATCTTTTTGTGGAGACGAAGTAAAGCTGCTCCAGACAACCATTCATGAAAATGCCCTATAACTCTTTTACCTTTAAGCTGTGGAATTAGCTTGTCTATTAATATTCCACAGGCTGTAGCCCATGCAACTGGTTCATCAAAATCAAAACCAGTTCCTAACGAGTCTATTTTATAGTCTCTCCACAACTCCCATTTAATTGTATTAACTTTCTTTAAAATCTCAGAGAAATCAACCAGAATAACATTAGGTTTTCCTTCAACCAACCATTTACCAAAATGACAATAAACTCCTTCGTTTTTTAATTCAGAGAATATTTTTTCACAAATTTTTGGAGGATTTTGTTTCAGGTATTCTGTGACAGCTCTTTCAGGATAATAAGGACCGATAAGAAAATAATTATCTTTATACAATTCCACCATTTTCTTGGCCTTAGATTCTAGAACAGCGTATATACCGCCTACTTTGTTACAGGTTTCAAATGAAACTTCAAATAAAACTTCAGATCTAGGTTCCATGATTATTCCTCTTATTGTTGTATTTTTTGTTATCGAGATAAACATCGCAAAAATGAGACCATAATTGTATTGGATTTTTCATAGGGACTGGTTCATTGTTTGTTTTTGTTGGAGATGGATTTTTTCCCTCTGGTAATGAAAATAACTCACTGTTGTAAAATATAGCTCCTTCATCCATCTGGTGCCAAAGATTACTTTCTAAAATCTCATTTGCTTTCGCTTCCTCTCCTATAATCCTCAGATATTTTATCAAATAAGGATTATCTTTTGGCCAAACAACAGCTCCATGATATTGATAATCGTTAAAGTATATCTTGTCATTAACGTTTTTCAAAAGCATTCCGAATATTTTCCCTCTCTTTTTTACTAAAAGTTTTTCAACGACAGGCCACATGTTTTCCAAGTCACTTTTGTTAAAAACATGGTTATATAAAAGTATAGAAGAAACAAGTGCCATAGAGGTTTCGGTTGGGTCTTTTTTATCACCCAGTATAAGAGAGTAAAGATAATGCTTGTTTTTAAATAGTTTTTTGTATTTAGATGAGGCTTTTTTATATTGGTCTATAAAGTTCTCTTCTGATTTTACCAAGTCTGTTATAAATTCTCCAGCCTTCAAGGCCCTTATATACAAGGCATTTATTTCTGGTAATAAAGCAGGTTTACATAAATCTTCGATCTTAACTTCCTTCGTCCATTCAAATGGTATTCTAGTTGAGATTAATCTTCCGTAAAAAGGTACTCTTGAATCTGTCCAAGAATGCCATGGCATTGAGTAAAGCATATCATTATGAATTACTGGATTTCCATCAATCTCAAACTTGTTTTCAGAGAATTTTTTTAGAACTAATCTCAAGCTCTTTAAAACATCATAACCAATTTCCTTATCTTCAAATTCTCTTAGATATTTTTCAGCAAAAATGAAAAATAGTAAGCTTGCATCAATCGAATCAAAGTTATCTTTAAAGTTTGGGAATTTTCCTGAGTTAAAATCCTGTTGCTTCAGTATCCATTTTAAGATGGTTTCAACTTTCTTTTTATCTATTTTTAAAAGTGTGTTGAAGTTGTTTATGCAGAACTCCATCAAATCCCTTGTCCAAATTTGTTTAAACCAGAAATCTCCGGACTCTGGAATTATGTTTTTATTCTTTTCAAGGATTCCGAATTTATCCATTGTTATTATTCTTGCCAAAACTTCTTTCTTATAATCAAATTTATCTATCAGCTTTTGTATACAAGATTTCTCTTCTTCTTCATTTTCGTCAAAATTTATAGCGTTGTCATCCCTGTTACAATTTATCACAAGAGCAACTTTTTCGCTGTCAAAAACATTCTTGTTTATCTCACCTATAAACGAAGGATTATCCCACTCTGAAATGAATTTTATACCTTCGTTTGTTTTTTCTCTGAAACCACTTCCTAATTTATATTTCCAATTTATATTCTGTCTTTTTTCTAATATTTCTCCGTCTTCAATAAAGAATGATATGTTGTTTCCATTTACCGACGCAACTAGATGATTGTCTACACTACTTACTTCTATTTTCTCAGGACGAGAATGATTAAAGACATTTCTGATGTCGACTAGAGGTTTTACAATGAGCTTTCTGTCAACAGAACTTCTAATATCAAACAAAACTCTTGCAGAGACGCCGTTCTTCAAATCTTTAGCTAGATAGTATTCAACATCAACTTCTACTCCATTACCAGCATATTGATAGATGTTTTTCCATGGAAAGACTATGACGTTCACTGGATCTAAAATAACATCTTTAATTCCAAAAAAAATACAGTCTAAAAATTTCCAATACTCATCTCCGACAATTACATTTAATCCTTGATATCTGTAATCTCTGTTAGGAGCTATAAGATTTTCATTTCTAACGGAAAATATTGATTGAGACCAGGTTGCTTGAGGCCTTTTAATCACTGTAAATGGATTTCTAGCAAAATCCCAGTCAGGATTCTCTTTAGGGACATACTCCCATTTTAAATTGTTTACTTCCAATCAAACACCTAACCTGTTTTTCAGGTCTTGCAAGACATTCATATAGTTCAAAAAAGCATCGTAAGGAGAATCATAAGCATTGAAATATTTATGAACATCACCATCCGCAAACCATTTAGTACACATGTAATAAAAATGGTCTGATATCTGAAGCATTCTCCATATTTTGAGAAGTTCTGGATTCTGCTTTACCTTTTCCTCAAGCTTAACCATCTGTTCGAATGCAAATCTTTGCATTTCATTTTCTAGCCAAGCAGATGAATCTCTATCAACATCTGCCCAAGATAAAATGTAAGGAACATCTATAGTTCCAACAGGCTTGTAACTTTTAACAACTTCTGAAGGTGTTTTGAATTCAAGATGTTTATATTTTAAAATTTCATTTGGAAGGTGTTTTAAAAATTCAAATATACCAGTATCTTGCCACTGGTGTTCGCCAAAGGTTTCATAATCTATAAATAAATTTATACAGTCACCTTCGCTTTTTGAAATCCAAGAAGCATATTTGTCTGCAGTCAAGGGATACTCCTCCCACCATTTTGCAGAAAATCTAAATCCTATATCGTCGCTAAGCTTATAGTTCCTTAGCAATGAAACTATCTTTTCGCAACCAACAGACTTATACAAGTAGTTTGGAGACCTCCATGAAAGAACTTTTTCATGCCCCTCTGTTATTATTCCTTTGTAACCTAAGTTTTCAATTAATTTAGCTATAGAGTTAGAATACATAGCCTCTGTATTTCTAAAAACTTCAGGCTTCTGACCAAACAAGTCATTTATTAGATTCTTATGAAGGTTTATCTGCTCTTCAAATTCTTTTTGAGAGAATAACGCAGATAAGGAATGATAGTAGGTTTCACTTAAAAATTCAACATTACCAGTGTTTGCTAGTTGTTTAAAAGATTCTATTACATGTGGAGCATATTTTTGGCATTGCTCGATAAAAACTCCTGTTAAACTAAAAGCAATTTTAAACTTTTTTTTATATTGGTCTATAAGATCTAAAAGTATTTTATTTGTTGGAATATAGCATTTGTTTGAAACCTTTTCTAGGATGTTTTTGTTTTTATTTTCATCGAAATAAGGAGAATTGCTAAACATATTAAATCTGTTCAGCCTCACTGGCTGATGAACTTGAAAGTAAAAGCATATCGACGTCATGCTAAACTCCTATAGACATCTATAGTTTGACCAGCTGTTCTCTCCCAACCAAAGTTCTTAATTTCATGGTAAGAATTCTTCCTCATACATTCTCCGAGGACGCTATAATCCAAAATCCCCAAAATTTTGTTTGCCGTCTCATGAGTATCCCAGAAGTCAACTTTAAAACAATGTTTAATTTCTTCTGCGACTCCGGAATTTTTTGAAAGTATAACAGGTGTACCAGAAGCAATAGCCTCTAGGGCAGTTATGCCATAAGGTTCTGCAACCGAAGGCATGACATAGACATCAGCCATAGAGTAAGCATAATTAACTTCTTCTTCAGAAAGATAACCCGTAAATAAAACATGGTCTGCAATGTTTAGCTCTAAAGATTGTTTTATCAATTCAGGTAATTTCTCACCTTGTCCTGCAACAACAAAGGTGACATTATTTCTTTTATCCAAGACTTCTTTAGCAGTCTTCAAGAAGAAGTAAGGTCCTTTCTGATTTGTTAGTCTACCAAAGAACAAGACAATGTTTTTTCTCTCTTTTGGTGTAAGCCCAAAGTACTTTGAAGCGTTTATGCCGTTATAAATGACTTTTGTCTTATTAGGATCTGCTCCATATCTTTCTATTAATTGATTTTTCATAGTTTTGCTGACAGTTATAATAATATCTGCTTCTTGAACACCTCTTTTTTCTATATCCACTATATTACTTAATGGGTAGATGTTGGCTGTTCTGTCATATTCTGTGGAATGAATGGTAAAAATTAAAGGCTTTCCGGTCCTCTTTTTTATTTCTATACCGGCGTTGATTGTAATCCAATCGTGGCAGTGAATTGCATCAAAATTCTTCTTCAAGGCAATTTCAACACACTTTCTGTTGAAAGCCTCTACCTCCTTGAAGAAGTTCCAACCATATCCTTTCTCAAAAGTCATAGTTACCTCTTTAGAGGAATTATAAGGCATTATAGAAACAGACCCAACCTCCTCTATTTCGACATTTGGTATATTGTGCTTTACATTCTGACTTCTTTTAGGAATTAGAAGGATGACATTAACATTTTTAGATCCAAGGGCTTTAACAAGCTCATAACAATGTGTGCCTAAACCACCAGTTTTGGCTGGAGGGAATTCCCAACCTAGCATTAAAACTCTCATTCTACATCATCCTAAATCCACATCATCTTTATAAGGGAAAGTCTAATTAATAATTAAAAGAAATTGGTATTTAAACTTACCAAAGGTGATTTAATGGAAAAGAATGTATCAAACGAAAAGGCTTTTTGGTTCTGTAATAAGAGTGGTTGGATAGGTAAGATAGCCCATAATCTAGACGAGTTTTCAAGGGAAATAAAGAATGTTCCAGCAGACTCTTTAGAGTTTCACATCAGAGATGACAAAAATGATTTTGAAGTTTGGTTAAGAGACATTTTGCAGGAAAAAAGACTTTCTAAAAAGACGGCAAAGATTAAAAAACAGAGTCTTAAAGGTGAAGAATTTAGAAAGGCTTTGATTAGCCTTTTTGAGTAATTAGGCTAATGTTTTGACGGCTTGAACAGCAGCAAGAACATCTCCTAGACCAATCAGCACCTTAGGGGATGTAGTGTAAAAAGTTGGAACTAGACAAAAGTTGTAATTGTTTAATTTTCTCTTTATTGGAATTATCCTCTTTGTTATATTTTTACCAAAGGCTTTTACCCCTGCAGCAAGACAACCATCACTCAAAGCTTCAATCTCCTTTCTCACGTCATATTTTGAAATTGAGAATGCAAACTTAGAGCTATGTATACATATTCTTTTTAAGCTGAATTCCTTAATAGCTTTCAAAGCTGCTTCTATTAAATCTTTTTTATCTTCGGAACTAGCTTTCAAATAGATTTTACATTCTTCTTCGTCCAATCCCCAAGAATCGCATGCATCGTTCTCTGAGAATTTTTCCATGGCATATCTCATTGACTCTAAAGAACCTAGACCAAATTCTAGATGTATCTTGGGCCTTTCCTTCTTTATGAATTCTAGGACGTAATCCGTTCTTTTCTTATATGATGGTAGGAGAAGATGAGCATAGCTGATAATTGATATGTCTGTAAAGTTTGGATTAAAGGCTAATTTTAAAAAATCTCTATCAAAAACACCCCTTGAAGTCATCAAGTCCCAGCACAATATGTCTCTCCATTTTTTAGACTCGAAAATTATATGGTCGTAATCAGGGTCATTTTTTCTTATGGCTTTTATTGGCGTAGTTAATCTGTTTCCAACAGAAACTTTAAAGTTTGGAGAAGCTCTCATAATTTCCTCTGATCTAATAGGATATGAAACTAATGGAGTAATACCTAATTCAAATAGTGCTCTCCCCATGTTGTTTCCATTGCCTCCTAATCGTATTTCTCTTTTTGGAAAGAAGGAATCTAACTCATCGTAAACCTTTCTAGAGATTAAGGATTCATTATCCTTAGATTTTTTAAGAGTATAAACTACCTCCTCTATTGAATTTAAAACTAAATTGGTAGGTTTTACTGCTCTAGATTTTTTAATCCATTCTAGAACTTCTCTATCAACTTCTATTATAGAATCCAAATGAGAATAAAGCCCTGTAGCTACTTTGACCTTGGGTAATTTAATCAAATTTCTATAGGACATTTAATCATTTAATAGATATGTTTAAATATATTTAATTTATAACTGATTAAAATGAAACTTATATGTTCTAGCTGTGGGACAAATGTCGCAGGGCAAGAAGATTTTGTTAAATTTAAGTGCCCTAACTGTGGAGAAGGGGTTATAATAAGATGTAGGAAATGCAAGAAACTATCTAATGCTTATAAATGCGTCATATGTAATTTTGAGGGTCCTTAATGAGAATGGTTGCTTTAGAGTTAAAGATAATGCCAGAGTCTCCTGAAGTTGATTTGGAAAAAATAAAGACTGAGATTTCTAAGAAAATTAAAATTCAAGATTCTAAAATCGAGCCAATAGCTTTCGGATTAAAATCTTTGAAGATATTAGTTATAATACCTGATAAGGAAACTGGTGATATAGAAGGAAAAATAAGAGAAATCAAAGGCGTTTCCGAAGTAGAAACAGGATCTGCTACACTTTTGTAGAAGAATTCTTTCAAAAACATTGATGGTAAGCATTTGAATTTGTATTTTTGTAACTTAATAGTAGATATTTAAATACATACTACAATATTTAAATAATTAGGCGAGTAATTAATTTAGAAAATAGGGAGGTATAGAAATGGTAGAATTTGAAACCGTTGAAAGTAAGGAAATCAAGTTTGGAAATAACAAGTTCTTAGAAGTCGCAAGAAAAAGAGCAAAGACACCTGAAGGCGAGAATGAATTCATTTCAATTTCTAAGGGATTCATAACACCGACAGGACAAAAAAGATTTAAGAACGCTTTGGGATTTCCAGCTGAAGATGAAATAAAGAATGGTTTGATAGAAGCTCTACAAACTATTTAATTGGATAGATTTAGTTGATAAAAGGATGAGACTAAACTTTCTTTTTTCCTTCACATATTTTACATCCAACTGTAGTACTGCATTTTATACAAACAGTAGCACCACAAACTTTACAAGACTGTGTAGCAATGCTACCGCAAGCTTGACATATACCTAGCTTCATTTTATCACTGCAACTTTAATTTTGATAACAGATTTATATATTTATCTAGTCTTTGAATCTCTTGTTCTAGTATATTTAACACATTTATAACTCTTGACTTGTCCTTGTCTTTAGAGTCTTTTAAATTTTCTTTGTATTCTTTAAACCTGTTTAAGCTATCTGTTACACTCTTTTGGATTTTAACTGTGAAAGCCCTCTTAAGACCTTCTAGCAAGTCACCGTTCAGTTGCAAGTAAAGTTTTCTATCCCCAGCATTTTTTATTTTCTTAATCATGCCAAAGAATTCTAAAAGATCTAAGCTTAAGGACAGGGTTGATATAGAATAACCTGTTTTTTCTGATAAATCCTGAAGAGAAAGTTTTTTATCAGAAACCATTAAAGCAGCAATTATCCTGCCATGAATTTCTGAGTAACCTATTGTAGTTGCTAAAGACGCAAAACTCGAGTAAATATCTTTTTCAATATCCTCAATGCTCATGGTTAATTTTATATATTTACTAATATAAATATTTTAAAGTTTTGAAAGCTTTCAAAACTTCCAAATGATTACTATGAAACCTTTAAATGAAACACAGTCAATTTGCCCAGAATGTCTAAAGATTTTACCTGCAAAGGTTTTTGAAGAAAATAATAAAGTTTGGATAAAGAAAGAATGTCCTGAGCATGGAGAGTTCTTAGATTTGTATTGGGGCGATTATGAAATGTATCAAAAAGCTATGAAGTTCTACCATGATGGTAAGGGAATTCATAATCCAAATGTTGATATAAAAGGCGCCTGCCCTATGAATTGCGGACTGTGTAAAATGCATACCTCTCATACTGCCTTAGGGAATATTGTTGTTACAAATAGGTGCGACCTAGTTTGTTTTTACTGCTTTTTCTATGCCAAGGCGATGGGATATGTTTACGAACCAACTCAAGACCAGATAAGAATGATGTTAAGAAAGATGAAGGAGGAAAAACCAGTACCATGCAATGCTGTGCAATTAACTGGCGGAGAACCTACAATGAGAGAGGATATAATTGATATAATAAAAATCGCAAAAGAAGAAGGTTATGACCATGTTCAACTAAACACTAATGGAATTAAGCTTTCCCAGAGTTTGGAGTTTGCTAAAAAAGTAAAAGAAGCTGGAGTTAATACGATATATCTAAGCTACGATGGAACAACTCCTCAAACCAACCCTAAGAACCATTGGGAGATACCAAAGATAATAGAAAATTGTAAAGAAGCGAAAATAGGCATAGTTTTGGTCCCTACTGTTATAAACACTGTTAACGACAAGGATGTTGGAAACATATTGAGATTTGGAATTAAGAATCTTGGCGTTGTTAGAGGTATTAACTATCAACCCGTCTCACTGGTAGGTAGGATAACAAAGGCTGATGTTAAGAAGTTTAGAATAACAATCCCAGATGTAATAAATAGAATAGAAGAGCAAACTAATGGAGCAGTTTCTAAAGAAGATTGGTATCCTGTTCCAACCGTCGCGCCAATAACTCATTATTTTGAAGCACTGCTTGGAATACCTAAATACGAATTAACAGCGCATCCCGCATGTGGTATGGCTACTTACTTGTTTTTAGATGAAGGAAAAATAGTTCCACTACCAAGATTTTTTGATGTTAATGGATTTTTGGAATTTTTAACCGAATTATCAGAGCAAGTTAAAGGAGCATCTGGAAAAGTTTATAGCACATTAAAAATAATTGTAAAATTAAACAGCTTCGTAGATAAAGAAAAGCAACCTAAGGACTTGAAATTTGCAAGAATAATGTATAACATTCTAAGATATGGAGACTACAAATCTCTAGGAATGCTTCACCACAGAAGTCTTTTCGTTGGAATGATGCATTTCATGGATCTTTGGAACTATGATATAGAACGTGTTAAAAAATGCTGTATACACTATGCACAGCCGGATGGTAGAATAGTTCCTTTCTGTGCCTTCAATGTTATACCGCAATGGTACAGAGATGAAATACAGGAGAAATTCTCTTTAAAGATACCAGATTGGGAGAAAAAGACCGGAAAGAAACTAGAGAATGATCTTTACAAGAGGAATTTTACTAAGTAATTTATTTTTCAAACAACATTAGATAATTATGGGAATTCAAATTTTTGATATATTGCAGAAAAAGGACATAGAGATAGAAGACTTGAAAGGAAGAGTGCTAGCTGTAGATGCGTTTCTATGGTTGCATCAATTCCTAAGTATAATCCGTCAGCCAGACGGCACACCTCTAATGGATTCTAAAGGAAGGATAACAAGTCATTTGAGTGGAATATTCTACAGGTCAGCTAGGCTTATCGAAAATGGATTAAAATTAGTGTTTGTTTTTGATGGACCTTCACCTAGATTTAAGGCAGCAACAGTAGAAGAACGTAATAGTGTAAAGGAGCGGGCAAGAATAAAGTGGGAAGAGGCTTTAGATGAAGAAAATCTAGAGGATGCAAGAAAAGCAGCCCAAGCAACTTCTAGGTTAACAGACGAAATGATTCAGCAATCTAAAAATCTTTTAGAATTTATGGGAATTCCGATTGTTCAGGCACCTTCAGAAGGAGAGGCACAATGTGCATACTTATGTCAGAAAGACTTGGTATATGCTGTTTCTAGTCAAGATAGCGATAGCTTATTGTTCAATGCTCCGAGACTTGTAAGAAATCTCTCCATGACCGGAAGAAGAAAATTACCTAGGCAAGATACTTACATAGAAATTAAGCCGGAAATAATCGAACTTGAATCTGTTCTGAAAAATTTGGGAGTTACGAGAGAGCAACTAATAATAATTGGACTGCTTGTTGGCGGTGATTATAACCCCGGTATCAAGGGTTATGGACCTAAAAAAGCTTTGGAGTTGGTGAAAAAGGAAAAGACTTTGAAAAATGTTTTGGAGAAAATTGAATGGAATAATGAAATGCCAGCAGAAGAAATTTATGATTTTTATTTAAACCCTGAAATAGAAAAAAATGTTAATTTTGAATTTAAAAGTCCACAACCAGAAAAAATTATGAACCTTATGGTTGGTGAACATGAGTTCTCTCAAGAAAGAATAGAGAAAATCATTAAAGTTCTAACAGAATCAAAAGAATCAAATAAACAAAAATCTTTAGGAAGCTGGTTGAAGTGAATTTCTCTGAAGCCTCAGATTTTAAAGATTTAGTAACATTTATCCCTAACAAGAAGGAGCCCATTCACAACTGGTATTATTTCAAGGAAGGATTCTCGAGACAACTAGTAGATATTTTTATTGATAAGTTTGAGCTTGGAGAAAACTCTATAGTCCTAGATCCATTCTGTGGTGTAGGAACTACCTTACTAACTTGCAAACAAAGAGGAATAAGATCAATTGGCTTCGATGTTTCTCCATTTTTTGTTTTCGTTGCAAAAGTTAAGACGGGGGATTATGATTTAGAAAGATTAAGGGAAGCAATATCTGAAATGACTACATGGAAATTTGAAAGGCCAAAACAACTCCCAAGGGAAAAATACATAAAAAAAGTTTTTTCTAGATACACTCTAGAAGATTTCGTATTCTATAGAAATAAGATAATAGAGATAGAAGATGAAAAAGCAAGAGATTTTCTCATGCTTGCGCTAGTAGATTCTGCAATAAAAGCTAGTTGGACAATGAAAGACGGTGCTGTTGTTAAGATAGACAAGAGGGGCAAACCGCCGTTAAAGAAATTTTTCAAGTACAAGGTCAAGAGAATGTTCAAGGACTTGAGGAATGCGAATATGAAACCCGTGGAGACAGTGGCAGATATCGGGGACGCTAGAGAATTGAACCTTGAGAATGAAACTATAGACGCTGTCATAACCTCTCCGCCCTACCTGAACAAGATAGAGTATACAAAAATCTACAGCATCGAGATGTCTTTTTTGGGATTTCCTGACACAAGAATAAAATCCCATATAGGTTCTAGAGTTGAGGACGTCAGCGTAAGCGACATAGGATTGGATGAGAACTTGCCTCTATCCGCAAAGGTGTATTTCAAGGATATGCACTCAGTTCTAAGCGAGATGTACAGAGTCTGCAAGAGTGGTGCCAAGGCAGCGATTGTCATAGGCGGAGGTTGCTATCCTGACAGGGCTATAGAAGCTGACAGAGTAACTGCTGAACTTGCTGAGAGAGTGGGGTTTAACGTGAACGATATTTGGGTCGCTAGGAATTCTTGGTGTACTAGAGCTAGAACCATAAAAGTTGGACAGATAAGAGAAAGTATAATTTTATTAACGAAGTAACAAATAAGATATAGGAGATATTTTGAGAAAAAGATTATATTTATTGAATATTTTTATATTTTTATTATGGATTTTTCTGTCATTATCAGTCAAAGCCGAAACTCAAACGATTCAATTCAAACCCGGATGGAACATGTTCTCTGTGCCGGTGAATACAAACTTGAATGTAAACGACATAAAAACGCAATGCGGGACTACAAACCCAATATGGCATTACAATCCATCAAGCAGTCTATATGAGTCAGTAACTCAAGTTCAACCTGGATATGGATACTGGCTGAAAGTTTCAAATAATTGTTACATTCAAGTTAGCGGTAATAATATAGAGAGTTTGCCCGAGTTAAAAGTAGGTTGGAATCAGGTAGGAGCCTTATCACAGTCAGTTAATTTTAATGACGTAAAAGGGAATTGTAATGTTCTAGGCGGACCTTGGAAGTATAACCCAACCACACTTCTATACGAGTCTTCTACTAAATTAGAACCTGGTTATGGTTATTGGATAAAAGTTGAGAGCAATTGTAGACTGATAAAAAAATGTCCTGATGAAACTTTGAGTGGCATATGTTCTCCTACAAAGCCAAAGTACTGTGATAATGGAAACCTTGTTGATAGATGTAACATATGTAACTGTCCTTCTGGTTATGGATGTCAATCAGATGGTTCTTGCATGCCTTCACCTCCTTCGACATGTGATTCTACTTGTAAAGCTCAATTCTTTGCTTCAGGAACATGTAAAGATCTTTCAAGCACTCTTGCTACAAAATTACATATAGAAGGAAAAGATATTAAGAATGATTATGGACAAACAATCTATCTTCGAGGATTTAATATATTAGGGCATTTTCATGATGCTCAATCAGGTTATTGGGAAAAATGGAATTATTATAATACTACAGTTGTTGACAAGGTTCTAGACAAGATGAAATCGTATGGTGTAAATTACATACGTGAATTCACAAACGTTGAGTATTGGATAAATAACTCTGTTGTGAATTCAAATATTCCGAATTTAAAATGGCGTGACATGATTAAAGATTTCATTTCAAGATGTAGATCAAAGGGAATCTATGTAACACTCACAGATTACACAGTTAAATCCGGCAAGTATAATGATCAGGACATAGGTGGCTATCCTCCTTATTGTACAAGTGATGAATGTGATCTACTTCCAACGAAAGGAGACTTTATCAATTATATCACGAATAGGGTTGTTGAGTTTGGACAATATGATAACTATATAGCTGATTTTTGGAACGAACCTTACAACTTCACTTCTGTAGATGTTAAAGAATGGCAAAGTGTATGGCAGCAGATAATTAACAATGTTAGAGCAAGAGGGTATAAAGGATTGATTCTGACACAATATAGTTTTGGATTGGGAACTTGGGGAAATCCAGATAATACTTTTAGAAATCTAAACTGGTACTATTATTATCCGTTAAATGACCCATTGAATAACACGATTGTGAGTTTTCACAAGTACGCTGGAGATGTTCCTACAACTTATAGTGAACTTAAGACAATGTACGATACAACTTTTCATGTTAGGGACATTAGTTTAAAAATTCCTGTAATGGCTGAGGAAATTGGTGCTAGATTAGGCTCATCAACCGAATCTGAATTTCTAAATAACTCATTAAAGATATTTAACGAATGGGGATTAAGCTATAGCATATGGAGTTATAGTGATGATACAAGTTGGAGTTGGAGCACATTAAAAACTGGAACATTGTTTGCTACTGGTGGCGACTTGAACGCGAACGGCCAGATATCTGTTGATGCAATAAAAACTGGTGGAGCAACTTCTACTTGTCAATCCGAAGAAACTTCCATAGGTCAGGATGGATGTTCTTCTGGTGTTTGTTGTTGCTCAGGATATGTTACACCGGCTCAATTCCAAATCAATATTAACCCAAATAGCATAATAGGTAAGAATAATTTTTCAATAGGATTTATGACAGATTGGTCATGGCCAGGTTTCATAAGTGATAACGCCAGGAGACAGTTGGTCAAAGATGCTAATTTTAAACTAGTTCGTGTATTCGACTTCAGAACTACTAGTCCAAAAATAATGCCTTGCTATAGTTGGGATTCGATTAAAAACAATTGTACCTCTTGGGATTGGACGCAAGTAGATTTGTTTACTCAAAAAGTTTTCGAAATAGGCGCTGAACCTATTTTTACTTTGGGCTGGGCCAGAGATAATATACAAAACTATATGCCGTCAGGAATGCCCATCAATTCTACAACAGGTCTTCCTAATCTAGGAAGCTATGCGGTATATGCCTCTGAATGGGTTAAGCACTTTAAGCAAAAAGGATGGCCTGTGAAATATTATGAAATTATGAATGAACCTTTCGCTTACTTTGGATGGAATCCTTCTCCTTCCAATAACCTAAAACTAACTTATTTCGTAGATCTTTGGAACGTTGTCGCAAGAGCAATGCGCCAACAAAATCCAAATATTTTACTAAGTCAAGATGCTTTAACTCAGATAAATGTTTTAGATTATTGGTTACAACATGGAGATAATGTAGACTACTTAGATTTTCATAAATACGACTGTGGTACATGGAATAAAAGTGAATCAGGTTATTACAGCGATGAAAAATTATTTGGACTTGCTGAAACAAGTCGTTTTGAAAGCACCTCTAGCACCTATGGAGTTAAAGAATCTCAACAGAAATGGTTAACTAGTCGCGGCAAGTTATTACCTGTAATTAATTCTGAAAGTAATTTGAACAGTGCATGGGAAGGTGGAACAGATCCTAGAATTCAGCAAATGATAGGTGCAGTTTGGAAAGCTCTAGAATTAAGAAAAGGTATACTAAAAGGAGTCAGTTATAGTGTATATTACGAATTCTCAAGCAATGCCAACGATGGACAATCTAGGCCTGCAAAAGGCTATGGCTTTGGAATGATAAACTCTGTTAATAATACACCTTGGTATCCGTATTATGTTCAAAAATGGATTGGTAAAAACTTATATGTAGGAGATAATCTCGTTCAATCAACCAGTTCTTCTAATAACATAAGAACTCTAACATGGATAAACAATGGAAAGTTAAATATATTTTTAATTCATAACTCTACAAAATCAGAAACAGTATCATTACAAGGTGTTACAGGAACATTTAATTATCTGAATATTGACGACCCGTCTGGAACTTCTTATCTTAATCCTGTTGAACAGACTGGTACTGTTAATGCTGGGAATTCTATAACTTTGAATGGATATACTGTAATGTTACTGCAACAAACTTCTACAGTAACAACTTGTTCAGACGGAACTGCTTATAGTTCATGTTCTGTCACCAAACCAAAGTACTGTTCTAGTGGAACATTGATTGATAAATGCTCTACTTGTGGATGTACGTCTGATCAAGATTGTAATATAACTTCACAATCTTGTTATTCTGCTATAAATAGAAATTATATTCTAAATTACCTAAATGAAAGTTTCTATCGTTATCTTGGAAGTGATGTGTTTTCTTTAACTTGGGTTGTTGATAGTTACGATATTCTAGGTGTAAGTCCTCCTGATAGAAATAGTTTAATAAAATTCTTTGATAGTAAACAAAATCAAACAGATGGAACTTGGTTTAGTAGAACAAATCATTACGTTCCCATAACTGCACAAGTCTTAATGCTTTATAACAGATCTGGAGTTAAACCGGCAAAATCTTTGGATACTTTCTTTTCAAGAATTGACACTTGGGATAAAGTGAAGACTGAAGTTCAAACTTATGATGCTGGAAATTATTGGGGAGGAATATGGGGTTATGTCCAAGCTTATGTAGTTTACAAAGGTCAGGCTCCTCCCTGGACAAATGAATTTCTAAATGAGGTAAATACAAAATTTGATTCGTGGGCCTATGATAGTCATCAAAGAACGCATCTAGCCATGAATCTCTATGCGTTAAATTTACCTATGCCAAGAGTAGATGAAGTAGTTTTAGCTACCTTAAATGATCAAGGACCAGATGGAAACTGGTCATGGAGTGGTTCTAAATGGAATCTACGAGAAACAGTTTTTAATATTTTTATGTTAGGTATGATAAGATATCAAACTACTGTTGATAAATCTCTAATAGATTCTGCTATTGCTAGAGGAACTGAATATGTTAAAAGCTGCTATAACACTACTGATGTTAATGGTAAAACTTCTGGCTTTTTCTATCCATATCTTGGCAGCACATATGCTGATCCTGCAGCCACATCGTTAGGCACATTAACATTTTTAAATCCTCAAAGCGATGTTTGGACAAGATGGATTGTACCTAGTCAAAAAACGACTTGTACATCTTGTGGTACTTGGACGAACGGAACGTGCAATATAGGCGGATGCACCAACCAAAGACAACAGACTAGAACATGCACACCTACTAGCTGCACACCTACAGATGATCTAGGTTTGTCAAGATGCGTTGCTGACAGCTCGTGTATTGTTACTGGATATGACTTTGCTGTAATAGGCGATGTTAATGCTATTCCTGAACTAGATAACATCTACAACATGTTTGATAGCCTTGGCATAACCTACAAAAGACTCTTGCCATCAGAGGTGGTGAGCGGATCCCTCAACGATGTAAATGGTGCAGTGTCTTTTGTCGACAGCACTGGAACTATTGCCAACGCGTCTGTGATTAACTTATTTTCGAAAAATCATCTGGTTATTTCTCACGGTTATGATTTTGCTAACTTCTACTATCCTTCGATAAAGAACTATCGTTCAAAGACAGCAGTTTCAACTATTACTTATCTATCAAGCGCTAGAGAGTTTCAAGTCAATGATAAGACCGAATTCAAGAGACTAGATAACACTTTAGAAGTTTTTTCAAACGCAGGTTTGAACACCATACCAAACACAGTAAAAATTGCACAATATAATAGCACCCACACCGCAATATTCCAGGTCAGTGGTCTAACTTCTAATAGCGGTTTCTACGTGATGGACCTTAAAGCCACTAGGAACCAATCTAACCTCAATGGAATCTGGAACGTATTCCCTGCCGTCGAGATGGTGAAAAGTATTCCAATAGGCAAGTACTCGAGCTGGATTGCAAATGGAACAAACTGGCCTGACTTGGACTGGGTGAACAATCACATCAAATCTTTAGCTAGTAGTAACAGTGACATTGCCAAAGTAGTTTCTATAGGAAAGACCGTTCTTGGAAGAGATATTAACGCCATATTCATAGGCAAAGGAAGCCGCCATGCCATTATCGATGGATGTATTCACGGTAATGAAAAGTCTGGCGCCTTCTCGGCCATAAGAACTGCCGAACTACTACTAGAGTACTATCGTTCTGATCCGTCTTGGCAGGAAAAGCTTAACCAATATAACATAACCATAATACCTGTTTTGAATCCTGATGGGTTTGCCGCAAATAACAGAACAAATGCAAATGGCAAGGATTTGAACCGTCAATTTCCACCTGGTGGTACAACAACCGAACCCGAAACGTTGGCCTTAAGAAATCTGTTTGACAAGGACAAACCGATCATATATATCAATCATCATGAAGGCGGTTGCCAGTATCCATTTACTGCACTTTATGGGAATTACTTGGTTGAACCTTATACAAACTTTACACTTTATACTTTGAAAGAAGCAAACAGATTTTTCACATCCTTAGGACACTGGGGATACATTAACTGTTCTAGCGAAGGAAAGGGTAACGTTAAAGTAAACACCTTTTACGCCATTGGTAGGGGCGGCATAAACAGCATGGCAATAGCATACGCCAGCAAATACATTAATACCTCTTCTGAGATACTGGAGACTTTTGCTAGCGGAGCCAAGAATTCTCTTTGGGCTTTGGAAGCCTATCCTAATCTTGACATAAACCATTTAGAGCACTATGACAACGATGGGAACTTCTTGTTCTACTCGAACGGTTTTATTTCAAGCACCAACATGCAGGGCACCGCTCTAGATGTGACCTTGGATACTGACGAGCTGACAACCTCTTCGACAACAAGAATAAGGGATATGAAAAACAGAGGCAAACCGACAGAGGTCTATCTTGATGGCGTTAAAAAATCCGAGGGTGGCGGATGGAGTTATAGTTCTACAACGCTAATCACAACAGTTACGGGCGCGAAAGATTCTATAAGACTTGTCTGGATAACATGATTATTCTATCGGCAAGTCAATCTGCGGCAGACAGTAGTCAATTGCGTTTCCTGTACAATCCTGTTCTGCTGTCCAATCAGTTTGGAAATAGTTAACTGAGCATTTTGAAAGTTGTTCACCAATCTTTGTGCCAGGATTATTCCAAACATCAGTCTTTTTATTATTAGCCGAAAAACAATCGTTGCACCATTTGTTTATCTTTTCTTGGCATTCTGATTGACTCAGATACTTAGGAAAGAAGATAAGATTGATTTGCCAATAAAAAATTAAAACAAAAGCAATGATTACAACTATAATAAGAACGATTTTCTTATTTACCATAATTTATTTTTATTATTACTAGTTGAAAAACATATCTGTTATTTAAAACCGTACTTTCCAACTAATGGAACAAACATGAAAGAACCTATAGACTTCTTTTCTATTTTGTCTTTTAATTTCTTGATAACAAACATCTCCTGCAAGTACAAGTTCCCAATAGGCAAAACCATTATTCCATTTATCTTTAACTGTTCTAACAATGGTTTTGGAATATCTGGGCATGCTGCCGTTACTATTATCTTGTCAAATGGAGCTTTTTCTTTTAAACCTAAAGAGCCATCTTTAACAAGAACCTCGACATTTTTTATCCCGACTCTATTTAAGTTACTTCTCGCAAATTCAGCAAGCTCCTCAAGAATTTCTATAGTATAAACACGTCCCTTATCGCCTATCAAGCATGATAATATCGCAGATTGCCAACCAGAACCTGTACCAACCTCTAAAATCTTTTCACCTGGTTTTACCTCCAACGCCTCTGTCATCGCCACCACAGTGGATGGCTGGGAAATAGTTTGGTTGAAACCTATAGAAAGTGGAAAGTCCCTGTAAGCCATGTGCTTGACCTCATCAGGAACAAAGAACTCTCTTCTGTACTTTCTCAATGCCTCTTCAACATTTTTCGACTTTAGGTACTCCAAGCACCTTATTCCATGTATCAATTTATCATTATCGTCAAGAACCATATATTTATTTTATAATCCGGATATATCAATTTATGCAAGAAGACCTGAATGAACTTCTAATTAAATTAAAAAGCTTGGAAATTCAAGGCGCAAAAGAAATCGCTATCGAAAGCCTGAAATTTTTAAGGCATTATGCAAAGAAAAATGGTTTTGGAAAGGATTTTGATAAAATAGCTGAAAAAATAGAAAAAACCAGACCAACAGCGGTTGTTCTGCATAATTGCTTAGAAATTGTCAAAAAACAAAGAAATATCGAATCTATAAACAAACTCATAACGAAACTGAACCAAGCAACAAACGAAATTGCAAAGAGAGGGAGCAGACTAATAAAAGATGGATATGTCATAATGACCCACTGTCACTCTGGAGAGGCTTGCGCTTTGATTGAGCATGCACATAAAGAAGGTAAGAAGATTACTGTTTATGTGACTGAAACAGAACCAAAGCATCAAGGAATAAAAACTGCGCTAGAGTTGAGCAAAAAAGGTATGCGCATCTTTCTAATAGTCGATTCTGCTATAGAATATTTCATCAAAGACGTAGACATAGTCATAGTCGGTTCGGACGCAATAAGAAAAGAAGGTGTTGTAAACAAAATAGGAACCTACCCTATGGCTGTAGTTGCTAAGGAACATAAAAAACCTTTTTATATTGTGGGAAATACCCTAAAGTTAGATAGAAGAAAGAAGTTGGTTATTGAACAGAGAAATCCACATGAAATCTATGTAGAGCACATTAAAACTCTAGAGATTAAAAATCCTGCTTTTGATTTGACGCCATGGAAATTTATTAGCAGAGTAGTCACGGAGAAAGGAATATTAACTCCAGGAAACATTTTGAGGATGTTAAAATGAAAAAAGAAAAAAGTAATTTTATTGCGTCTGTTTTAAACTTTATTGTTTGGGGTTCAGGTTATTATTATCTTGATAAGAAGGATGTAAGAGGCTATACCGCATTTGTTATATATGTTATAATTTTGTTTTCTGCTATGTTTTTCATACTAACAGCAAGTCTGCTGATTCTACCGGTTTTGTTCTTGATAATATTTTGCTCAATGTGGGTTAGCATATTCTTATTTTATGATACTTACAAACCTAAAAAGATAGAAGCACAATCACAAAAAGTAATTAAGGTGAAAAAAGTTGTACATAGATTTAAAGTACGAACCAGGAAAAAATGATTTGATATGTTTGTTCAGAATCGAACCTGATAAAGGAATCTCTATAAAAAAAGCTGCAGAGAATGTTGCTGCAGAATCAAGCGTAGGAACATGGACAGAAGTAAAAACCATGAGCCCTGAAATTAGAAAGCTTGGTTCAAAAGTCTTTGAAATAAAAGGCAATTATGTTAAGATTGCATACCCTTTGGAATTATTCGAACCAGGTAATATGCCGCAGATACTCAGCAGCATAGCAGGGAATGTTTTTGGAATGAAGGCTGTTAAGAACTTGAGACTAGAAGATGTTGAATGGCCTGAAAATTTGATAAAGTCTTTCAAGGGACCGATGCATGGGATAGATGGTATAAGAAAGTTATTGAAGATTCCTGAAAGGCCTTTGACTGGAACAATAATAAAACCAAAGCTTGGTTTGGATGAAGTAAATCACGCAAAAGTTGCTTACGAAGCATGGATAGGTGGGATAGATATAGTTAAAGACGATGAAAACCTTTCTAGTCAACCGTTCAATAATTTCTCAAAAAGAATTACTGAGACGTTAAAGATGAGGGATTTAGCTGAAAAAGAGACTGGAGAAAGAAAAATGTATATGCCTAACATAACAGCCGAGATAGACACCATGTTGGAAAGGGCTAATTTTGTCAAGGAATGTGGTGGCGAATATGCCATGGTAGATATAATAACTGTAGGATGGTCGGCTTTACAAACTTTGAGAAAGGCTAATGATGATTTAAAGTTGGTTTTGCACGCACATAGGGCAGGGCATGCAACTTTTACGAGAAATAAGAAACATGGAATTTCAATGGTTGTAATCGGTGACATCGCCAGGCTCATAGGTGTAGATCAGATACATATAGGAACAATAGTAGGAAAGATGCAGGGTATGAAGGAAGAAATACTTACAACTGAAGAGGAAATTGAGAAAAAAATAATAAAAGAACAGAGTCATTGCTTGGCAGAGGATTGGTTGAATATTAAACCTGTATTTGCAGTTTGCTCAGGAGGTTTACATCCAGGAATGGTTCCTTATTTGGTCGAGACTTTTGGGAATGATATAATAATCCAAGCAGGCGGAGGAGTTCATGGACACAAATTAGGAACAACAGCAGGAGCAAAGGCTATGAGACAGGCGGTAGATGCTGTGATGCAGAACGCTTCATTAAAAGATTATGCAAAGAGTCATAAGGAATTGGCAATAGCTTTAAAGCAGTGGAGTTGCATCAAATAAAGTTTATAAAACTGTTTTGACAAGTGATTTTATGCCAGAAGAAACTAAAGAACATGAAGTCAGAGAGCACAAAGTAGAAGAGCATAAAAGAAAAATTCCATTAAAGTTAACAAGGTGGGATGTAATAGCTGTAGTAATTTTAATATTATTCGTGATTGTTGTAACGATACCTAATTATGTTTCTAAGGACGATTGTGAGGTTGCAAGACCTGCATACAAATGCGCATCCTTTAAGGATGTTATGATTGAGAATTGTGTTTATTGGGGTAACTATAGCTGCAACACTCAGTCAGATGTTAGCTTACCACAGATAGAATGGTATATTGACAACATGTGCAATCTCCAAAATCAATATCATAACTCTGGGTTGGATTGTTCCAGCCTAAAAGGTGCATGCAACCAAATAGTCGGCAACCAGACTTGTCCTATTGATTATTAATATAAACCAAGAATTCTAAATTCTAACAAGTGAGAAAATGAAGCTTATAGCAAAACCAATAGACCTAGAAGTTGGAGGCAAGAACATAGTTATAATGAATAAGGAGGATGTAGAGTTTTTGGGGTTGCGATCTTTGGATAGAGTTAGAGTAAGGTATGATAATAAAGAAATTATAGCAATAGTAGACGAAACAACTAAATTTACAATGAAAGGTGAGATAGTAACAAATGATGATGTTACAAATTTCTTTGGTTTAAAAGGAGGAGAGCATTTGGAAGTCTCTCCAGAGAGAGTGTTAGAATCCATCGTCTTCATAAGGCAAAAATTGGCAGGCTGTAGGTTAGATTATTCAAAGATAAGAAAAATTGTTGAAGACGTTGTAGATAAAAAAATATCAACCATAGAACTCTCAGCTTTTGTCACATCCTTGTATACTAGAGGAATTTCAATTGATGAAGCAGCTGGATTGTCCAAAGCAATGGTAGAGACTGGAAAGAAGATTACTTTTCCTGGAAAGCTTATTTGTGATAAACATTCTATTGGAGGATTGGCTGGTGATAAGACTTCTTTGCTTCTAGTTCCTATAGTAGCTGCTGCAGGATTGACAATTCCTAAAAGTTCATCAAAGGCAATAACTTCGCCTTGCGGAACAGCAGAGAGAATGGAGATTCTAGCTCCTGTTAATCTTAGTTTAGAGGAAATTGTAGAAGTTGTAAGAAAAACTAACGGTTGTTTAGTATGGGGAGGAGCTCTGGATATTGCTCCTGCAGATGATATGTTTATCCAGATAGAATATCCTTTGGGTATAGACCCTCTCTTACTTCCTTCAATTATGTCAAAGAAAAAGGCAATAGGGGCAAACTATGTTGTAATAGATATACCTGTTGGAAAGGAGACGAAGATAAAGACGGTTGAGGAAGCAATGGAACTAGCTGATGATTTTATCGAGTTAGGAAAAAGACTTGATATACATGTTGTGTGCGGAATAACATTCGGAGAACAGCCGCTAGGGCATTATATTGGACCTGCGTTAGAAGCAAGGGAAGCCTTATTGACTTTACAGAATAAAGGCCCGAAAGATATTGTAGAAAAAGCTACAACTCTAGCAGGACTTCTTTTTGAGGCTGTTGGCGTAGGAAACAAGAACACTGCTTTAGAAATTTTAAAATCTGGGAAAGCAGAGAAGAAAATGAGAGAAATAATCGAGGCTCAAGGAGGCAATCCAAAAATTCAGCCAGATGATATTCATACAGGAAACGCTTTCGTACGGGTAAGGTCTAAGAATGAGGGAAGAGTCTTGTGGATAAAGAACTCTTCAATAATCCAAATTGCTAGAAGGGCTGGAACTCCAAAAGATAAAAGCGCTGGAATCCATTTGAATGTAAAAATGGGAGATGAAGTTAAGAAGGGCGATATACTTTTCAGTATTTATTCTGATAATTATCAAAGATTAAATGACGCCTTTAGCCTATCAGATGAATTAGAACCGGTGGTTATAGGTAAGAAATTCGAGGAGAAAATGCTTTTAGATAAAGTGTTTTCTGAAATTCCAAGAAGAAAAATATTCATGCTTGAGAGATAATTCTATCTATAAAACAAAAGATAAATAAATAAGCTTAGTAAAATACTATTATGCCTAAGAAAGTTCTTTTCATAATACTTGATGGTATAGCTGATGATACTGAGCAAACGCCATTAAAACTTGCTATTAAACCTAACTTGGATTTAATAACAAAAAATGGATTTTCTGGGTTAATAGAAAATAGAGAGGGTGGTCATCCAGATTCTGCAATATCTAACTTTGTTCTGCTAGGATACGACAAAGAAGAGTATCCCGGACGTGGCTATTTAGAAGCTTTAGGTATTAATCTAAAACCAATTCCAGGAAGCATTTATGTAAGGGCAAACTTTGCAACTGTTAAAGAAGGCATGCACGATGAACTTAAGACAGGAACTTTTGAGCCCCATTTAATTGTTACGGACAGGAGAGCTGGAAGGGATTATAATGGACTATTTGAAATGGCAAGAGACATAAAAGAATTTTTCCTTGACGGGGTTAGAATCGATTTTTACAAATCACTTGGACACAGGGGCGTAGCTGTTTTGAACAGTATAGCACTTTCTCCTAACGTTTCAGATTCTGACTTGGAAAAGGAGAATGTAGAGGTACCTGAAATAAAACCTTTATCAAATGACAACGAGGCTACTAAGACAGCAGCAGCGTTGAACAAGTTTGAAAAGGAAACTTATAGAATTCTAAAAAATCACCCAGCTAACAAGTATAGGAGTGTCCCAGCGAATTATATTCTACTTAGAGGAGCAAGCACTTACAGTTATGTAAAAAGCTTTAAAGATAATTTTGGATTAAAAGGTGCTTGTGTTGCTGCTTCTCCAGTAATAAAGGGAATAGCAAGAGCATTTGAAATGGATGTTTTTGATGTGTCTGGCGCTACTGGTGACTTGAAGACTGATATTAAGGCAAAACTTCTAAAGGCGCTAGAAGTTTTGAATAAATATGATTTTGTTATTTTACACATTCTCGGCTGTGACGTAGCTTCACATGACAAGAAGCCTAACCTAAAGAGATTATTTATCGAAAGAATTGATAGAGAAATTTTTGCTAAAGTTATGGAGTATGTTAACTTCGATAAGACTTTACTGGTAGTTACCTCCGACCATCCTACATCTTCAAAAACCGGAGAGCATATTCCAGGATTCTTACCGTTTGTATTTTACACTAAAGGTATAGAGTCGAATCATATTCAAAAACTTGATGAAGAGAATTGCAAGCAAGGACCGGTTATAGACATTGAAGATTTTATGGAAGAGACGCTCAAGTATATGTAAAATTAGAGTTCGAAATCAGATAAATCAGTTAGATTTTTTTAGCTGATTTTCAAGTGTCGAGATTCTTTTTTTGAGTTTTAACATTATCAATTCTCTGTCTACTGCAAATTTAGTGAATTTTTCAAGATTTTGTATTTCTTCTTTAAGATATCTTCTTTCTACAGTCTCAGATAAGTGCCATTTTTTATCCCTTTTGAAAAGAATAAGAATATGAGACTGTAATACATCAACAATGTCTGGAATTGCAAGTTTTTTCATGGGGTAAGCACATATTAACGTGAAATGTTTTTTATTATATTTTTCTGTAATACCCTTTTCATAAACCAAGACTTTTTTAAAGAACCTACTCTTAACCCAGGACATGTCTCCTGCACCTCTTATTCCATCAAAATCTTTGAAACCAATACAATTAAGTTTTTTATCAATAAGTTTGTATATTTTTTCTTTATTGAAAATGTTGTTTTTGAAATAGAAAGTCTTGTAATATGCAAATTTGATCTTTTTTTCTTTAATATAATAACTTATATCAACAAGTTTTGCAAGTTGTTCTAAAAGTTTTCTTTTAAGTTTGAGATCTGGATAGACAACAATGCATAATTCATTATTTAAAAGGCCTGCTGCAAAGAAAGGAGGGAAAATTTCTAAAAGATCTTTTTCATTTTCATAAAGCATAACTATATGAGCTCCTAGCCCAACGCTTCCTTTAACAAATCCTAATGGAATATATTTAGACATAATAAAAATATAGAAAAGTCGAGATATAAACTTCTTTTTTTTAGATTCTTATTTTCACTGAAAGTGAAGATTATATGGAAGAAGTTTTGAAATATGTTTGATTATCTTATATGAAATTTCGCTAATGTTGGATTAAATAAGTGGCGGTTAAGTTCCTTAATGATTGGAGTATACTTAGATAGGTTTTTCATTAGACATTTTACTTAGAATATATTTAGTTCTCTTATCAATAGATTTTGGTGGTACAGAAATAACATTATATCCCAAAGTTGAATAAGAGTTATGAATTAACCGACTTAATTCATTAGCTAATCTTTCATCTTCTACTCTGGCGTAGTCTTTTTCAAATGGTAGTTGTTCTAATAAAAATATTCCTTTATATTTTCTTTTTTGAGAAGCTCTTATAGCAGGTTTTGTATCTTCTCCACAAACTCTATAATAAGCTATACTGTCTGGAATCCCTCTTTCAAAGAAAGTAATTCGGTCAACAGGTATTCTGTTTTCAACATCAATTTTCATTTGTAATACTATCCTTTGAAATTCAGCTTCATTGGCTCTTATCTGTTCTGTTGTTCTTCCTTTACTTCTTTCATTATCAATCAAAATTCTTGCAGCTTCTGGAATTACTGGATATCCCCAAAATGCCAAATATTCAATAGTTTTGGTTTTTCCTGAAGAAGGTCCACCTGTTATTACATACCATTTTGTGTCTATCATATTAATTAGAAACATGCTAAAACATTTAAACCTTAAAACATCCCTCTAGAAAAAGTGTTCTAAATCTTTAATAAACTATGTTTTTACCTATTTAACCAATTCTAACGAATATGAAAATAACCTAGTGTTGGATTAAATAACTGATCTCTAAAACAATAAAGTTTAAATACTCTCAAGAGATATAGTATTTTTACAAAAAGTGATAACATGTCAGCCAAATTTTAACATTGGCGTTAGCTGACTAGGCGACTAGATGATGCTTCTTCTGACAACTTTATAGTTGTCAATTAACTGACCAATCTATCAAGTGCGGTCTACCATGTGATTTGAACTCGAATTGAGCGAAAGCGATGAAAAATCCAGGGGTAAATGATGGTATAAATTAAGATGCGCATCACGAGATGCTTCGTGGTGTAAGGGTTGAAAAAAAGACTATGAATAAATGAACGAACACCTTTTGATGCAAATTGCAAATGACAATAGGTCGATAATATGAGTCTTTTTAGATCATTTTGATCGATGTGACCAGCAAAGGCAAAAAGATAGGGTTTATTAGAGCAAAGAAAGGGTTTAAGTAGGAAGCCAACAGGTGGATAGCTTGATTCCAAACTCCGATGAAGAACGCAGCAAACTGCGATAAGTCTTGGGTAGGCGTAAGCAGCCTTTGAACCAAGAATTTTTGAATGCGACTTCGTGCTAGCCTCGGCTAGCAATCCGAAAGGATGGGGAACCCGCTGGATTGAAGCATCTTAGTAAGCGGAGATAAAAGAAAACAATAGTGATTCCGTGAGTAACGGCGAGTAAAAGCGGAATAAGGCAAACCGAATTGCTGTAGAAATACAGTTTAGATGTGGAGCCTGGTACAGCTTAGCTGATTGACTCGAAGTCTGCTGAAACGCAGTGCTATAAATGGTGATAGCCCAGTAGAGGAAAATCAGAAAGTTGATTCAGGAAAAGAGTACTGTTCCTCGGATATGGAGCAGGAAGACGGCTCAATCAAGAGCTAACTTTAAATAAGTTTGGAGTTCGATAGCGAAGAAGTAAGGTGACTGAAAGCTAAAAAGCATTCTTAACCGAAGATGAAAAGACCTTGAAACCTGTTGGTTATAGTTATCCATGGTCTGAAAGGTTCTCTTACGAAGGAAGATTGTGTAAACAATTTGTACGAGTAGGAGATTACAGGATTATGGAGTCCGTTTCGGAACACGGAACAGGGAGTTTACCTTTGTGGCGAGGATAATTCGTTTAACGAAGCATCCATAGCGAAAGCGAAAAGTGCGTAGCGAAAGCGTGGCACTAGGTCTGAAAGGGCCTGCAGTCACAGGGGTATGACCAGAAGCCACTTGATCTAACCCCGGTTAGGATGAAGCGTAGCGAAAGCTGCGTGGAGGTCCGATACCATCGTTGAGCTGCAAATCACCTGGGTGAACTGGGGTTAGGGGTGAAAAGCCAATCGAAAGTGGAGATAGCTGGTTCCTTTCGAAATGTGTCTTAGCACAGCCTCATCTGAGATAGTTAACAGGGTAAAGCACTGATTGGGGGACCAAGGAAAGAAATTTCCAGTTTTCCTGTCAAACTAATAATCTGTTAACGTCTGAGAAGATGGGAGTGAGGGCACTGGGGTAAGCTTAGTGT